>OLRC01000010.1_pt1 | contig 157269 bp, 146 predicted proteins | sample 1672081 | NCBI WGS metagenome assembly OLRC01 (sample SAMEA3136643, study PRJEB25190) | human gut metagenome | biome: human gut; feature: human-associated habitat; material: faeces | place: Austria | collected 2013
AGCGTGACAGGCTAGCGTTCTAACCAACTGAACTACCGGGCCATACCCAGCTTGCTGCGCTGCCGTGGCAGCTGCAACGTTGATTATTATAACGGCTGAACCCCTAAATGTCAACACCTTTTTTTACTTTTTTTGCAAAAATCGTGTCGAAAGGGAAGAACCAACAAAACAGCGTACATTTTTTTCGCCGTTGCAATAGGGCGGCGGGCGTGGTATCATACTAGTAGTGCCATTTGCGAAAAAACTGCGGCTCCTCGCCCCGGCGCATCCGCTGTAAACCGGCCCAGTGCCGCGTCAGCATGATGGAGGCGCTTACTGCCATGATAAAAGCGCTCTCTCCACCGTATTGCAGCCAGGCCACCGGCACGGCCAGTGCTGCGATCAGCACGGCCCCCAGCGGCAGATAGCCGGACAGCAGCACCGCACCGCCGCCCGCCAGGCAGCACAGCGCACCGGTGATAGGCAGATACAAAATCAGCCAGGTGCAGTTTACCGCCACGCCTTTGCCGCCGCGGAATTTATTCCAGAACGGCCAGTTGTGCCCCAGCACAGCCCCCAGCCCGCCGTACAAAAGGGCTGTGTGGCCCAGCTCCGGCGCGGCCTGCCAGCAGAACCAGCAGGCGGCCGCCGTTTTCAGCACATCCCCGGCCAGCACCAGAAAGCCCGCAGGCTTGCCCAGATGGGTCAGAATGTTCGCCATGCCGGGGTTGCCGGTGCCTATCTCCCGCGCACTGCACCCGGCTGTGCAGCGGGCCACGATTTCCGCCGTGAGGAAACACCCGAACAGATACCCGGCCCCCAGGCAGAGCACCCGCAAAAACAAACCGTGCTGCCAACTCATCGTGATACCCCTTTCTTTTATAAAACAGTATAGGCGCACGCTGCGCCGTTTAACCATAGAGGTGCATTGTATGGAACTGGAAAATCTGCGTCAGGAATGCCTGAACTGCCGCCGCTGCAGCCTGTGCGATACCCGCACGAACGTTGTGTTCGGGCAGGGCGTGCCCACCGCCGAGGTTATGTTTGTGGGCGAGGGCCCCGGTGCCAGCGAGGATGAGCAGGGCCTGCCCTTTGTGGGGCGCAGCGGCCAGCTGCTGGACCATTATCTGGAGGCGGTCGATTTAAGCCGTGACACCAACGTCTACATAGCAAACATCGTCAAATGCCGCCCGCCCCAGAACCGCGACCCGCTGCCGGAGGAATCCACCGCCTGTATGCCGTGGCTGCGCCAGCAGTTCCAGCTGATTCGACCCAAGATTGTTGTCTGTCTGGGCCGCATCGCTGCACAGCAGATGATGGGGCCGACCTTCTCGGTCAGCCGCGATCACGGCAAATTCTTTGAGAAGCAGGGCACACTGTTCATGGCAACCTACCACCCTGCGGCGCTGCTGCGCTATCCCGTAAACAAGCCTGCCGTGTTCGGCGACTTTGTGGCCCTGCGGGAGAAAATCACGCAGGTCTGCGACCACACCTATTAACTTTAGTATACCACCCGATGCAAGGAGGCACGCGGCATGGAGCCTGAAATTTTGGCACTGACGCTGCCCATCCGGCGTCTGGTGGAATTTTTATTGCGCACCGGCAGCATCGACAGCCGTTTTACCGGCTTTGACCGTGCGCTGGAAGGCGCACGCCTGCACCGCAAATTGCAGCGCGCCGCCGTGAAGGAATACCCCGACTACCAGGCCGAAGCTGCCCTAAAGCAGGACTACACCTGCGCCGGCATTGCCTACACGCTGGAAGGCCGCGCCGATGGCATCTTTACCGACAAGGACGGCACACCGACCATTGATGAGATCAAGACCACGACGCTGCCGCCTGAATTCATCACCGGCGAGCAAAGCCCCGAGCACTGGGCGCAGGCGCAGATCTACGCGGCCATCTACGCTCGCCAGCAGGGGTTGCCCGCCATGCGGGTGCGGCTGGTTTACTATCAGGTGGATGAGGATCTGGAATTTACCTTCAATCATGATTACTCCGCCGACGCGCTGGACGCCATCGTCACCGACCTGCTGACGCAGTACGCGCCCTGGGCCAAGCGCTCGGCCGAGTGGCAGCGGATGAGCCGTGCATCGCGGCAGGCACTGCCATTTCCGTTTGCAAGCTACCGCCCCGGTCAGCGGGCTATGATGAACGCCGTGTACAAGACCTGCACCGAGGGCGGCCAGCTGCTCTGCCAGGCTCCCACCGGTATCGGCAAGACGATGAGTGTGCTGTTCCCGGCACTGAAAGCCGTGGGGGAAGGCGGGCCGATTTTTTACCTGACGGCCCGGGGCACGACCCGCGCGGCAGCAGAAAATGCACTGACTCTGCTGCGCGCAGCAGAGCCTGATTTGAAGCTGCGCAGCGTGACTTTGACTGCCAAAGACAAAATCTGCTTGCAGGAGCACCGTGAATGCACACCTGAGGCCTGCCCCTACGCCAACGGCTACTATGACCGCGTCAAGGCGGCGCTGTGGGACGGCCTCGATACCCACGCCCTGACCGCCGACGCCCTGCAAGCGCTGGCCCGCAAGCATAAAGTCTGCCCCTTTGAGCTGGGGCTTGATTTGAGCCTATGGTGTGACGTAGTGGTGGGGGACTACAACTACCTCTTTGACCCGGTCGTACACCTGATGCGTTTTTTTGAGACGGCGGGGGACTACCTGTTTCTTATCGATGAAGCCCACAACCTGCCCGGCCGCGCCCGGGATATGCACAGTGCCAGCCTTTGCAAAAGCGCCTTCTATGACGCAAAGAAGCGGCTGGGAAAAGGCAAAAGCAGCCTGAAAAATGCGCTGACAAAAGTCAACAATATTTTTATTGAATGGCGGCACCGCTGCGAAGAAGTCCTCGGCGACAGCCGCTTTGGCCGCACCTACTTTGAAAAGTCCCGTGCTGAGGACTTTGACCGTGCGCTGACAAAACTCTGTGAGCCGCTGGAAATTTGGCTGGACGAGCACCGCGACCCCGGCGAGACCCACGACGCACTGTTGCAGCTGTACTTTGATATCCGCACCTGGCTGCGGGTGGCAGACACGTTTGACAACCACTTTGTTTTGCAGATATCAGCCGTCGGCAGCGAGGTTCGCGCCGCTATGCTCTGCCTGGACCCCAGTGACTTCCTGGCGGCAGACTTTGCCAAGGGCCGTGCGGCGGTGCTGTTTAGCGCCACGCTGGCCCCGGCAGGTTACTACAAGGATTTGTGCGGTCTGCCCGACGCCCGCGCCGTGGCATTGCGCAGCCCTTTTGACCCGACCAATATGGGGCTGTGGTGCGCCCGGCAGGTCAGCACCCGCTACAAAGACCGGGCAGACAGCATTGCCAAAGTGTCGGATCTGCTGGCCGTGATGGCCGCTGCACAGCCTGGGCACTACCTGGCCTTCTTCCCCAGTTACAGCTACTTGCAGCAGGTGTGGGAGGATTTCACCGCCCGCTACCCGGACCAGCCCACCCTCTGCCAGGAATCCGCCATGGACGAGGGCCAGCGCACGGAGTTTCTGGCGCAGTTCTTGGCGCGGGACGGAAAGCCCTTGCTCGGATTTGCCGTACTTGGTGGCGTCTTTGGCGAGGGCGTAGACCTGACAGGGGAGAGCTTGATCGGTGTAGCCGTTGTCAGCCCCGGTCTGCCGCAGATCGGGCCCCGCCAGGAACAACTGCGAGATTACTTTGAGGAGACCCGCGGCGCGGGTTTTGACTATGCCTACCGCTACCCCGGCATGAACAAGGTCTTGCAGGCGGCGGGGCGGGTCATCCGCACGCCGCAGGACAGGGGCGTGGTATTGCTCATTGACGACCGATTCCTGGCCCCTGACACCCGCCGCCTGATGCCGCCCCACTGGGAGCATCTGCGGGTGGTAGATTCTGCCGACGCGTGGAAAGACGAGCTAGCGGCCTTCTGGAAAAAGCACGAACCATAAGCGAAAACAACCGTCAGCGGGCGGTTTCTTCCTTTTTGTGCGGATGGCGAAAAAGTGCGCAAAATTTGCATGGATTATCCGCTTGCATTTATATATGTACGTGCTATAATACGATTCGCACGAAATTTTGTATGCATATAAGGGTAAGGAAAAATCCATGACCAAGGACCTCACGAGCGGCAGTCCGCTCAAAGTTATTCTTATGTTCACGTTCCCGCTGGTGCTGGGCAACCTGTTCCAGCAGTTCTACGCACTGGCGGATACCATCATCGTCGGTCGGTTCTGCGGCGTCAGTGCGCTGGCATCGGTCGGTGCGACCGGCTCGGTCAACTATCTGATTCTGGGCTTTGTCATCGGCGTATGCAACGGCTTTGCCATCCCCATTGCGCAGCTGTTCGGTGCGCGGGACTATAAAGACCTGCGCCGCCATGTGGCCAACGCCGCCTGGCTCTGCATTGCGGCCAGCGTGGTGCTGACCATTGCCACGGTGGCGCTGACCCGTCCCATGATGCAGCTGATGCAGACCCCCGACGATATTATCGACGGTGCCGTCATCTATATTGGCTGGATTTTCGCGGGCATCCCATTCATCTTTCTGTACAACATGGTGGCGGCTATCATGCGTGCCTTGGGCGACAGCAAAACGCCGCTTTACTTCCTGATTTTGACCAGTGCGCTGAACATCGGACTGGACTTGCTGTTCGTCATTCCGTTCAAGTTCGGTGTGTTCGGCGCGGCGCTGGCGACCGACATTTCCCAGGTCATTTCCGGCGTGCTGAGCTTTATCTACCTCTGCCGCAAGTTTGATGTCCTCAAGATGCAGAAGGACGACCTTGTGTTCAGCAAAAAAGCCTGTGTGCGGCTGATGGGCATTGGCGTTCCCATGGGTCTGCAGTGCAGCATCACGGCAATCGGCAGCGTTATCATGCAGTGGGCTGTCAATATGCTGGGCAGTACCGCCGTGGCCGCCGTCACCGCTGCCGGCAAAACGCAGAACCTGCTGACCGTCCCGCTGGAAAGCGTCGGCACGGCTATGGCGACCTACGCCGGGCAGAACCTTGGCGCATCCCGCATGGACCGTGTGCGCAAGGGTACCAACAGCGCTATGCTGATCATTCTGGTGTATGGCTTGGCATCCGCGTTTATCCTGCACTTTACCGATGTGCAGATCATGGGCCTGTTCCTGGATACCGCCAAGGAAGTGGACATCGTCGCTATGGGCCGTCAGTACCTCTTCTGGAACAGTGTGTTCTTTGTGCCGCTGGGAGCACTGATCGTCTGGCGCTACACGATTCAGGGGTTGGGCTTCTCCTCGCTGGCAATGCTGGCAGGTGTGGCGGAAATGATTGCCCGCACGGCGGTTGCCATTATCCTGGTGCCCATCCTCGGGTACTTCGGTGCCGAGCTGGCCAACCCCGCTGCGTGGGTGGCGGCCTGCCTGTTCCTGTACCCGGCCTACCGCTGGACCTGCCGCCAGCTCGACAACCGCCTGTTGGCTGCCAAGCTGCACATCCAGGGCAACCACGCGGAGACAGTGCTGTAAATCAAAAATTACAAGACCGTTCCGAATCAGAGCGGTCTTTTTCTGTGTACCCCTTGTCGTTCTGCCCTAAAACGTATATAATAAGCATAATTTGAAAGTATATACAGGGAAAGGAAAGACTATCATGACGCAGAAAAAGCCGTTTATCACTCTTGCCCAGGCGAAAGAGATTGCCGCCGATATTCCCACGCCCTTCCACCTCTATGACGAAAAAGGCATCCGCGAGAACGCCCGCAAGGTCAACGCCGCGTTCAGCTGGAACAAAGGCTTCAAGGAATACTTTGCCGTCAAGGCGACCCCCAACCCCTACCTGCTGAAAATCCTGCAGGAGGAAGGCTGTGGTGTCGACTGCTCCAGCTATACCGAGTTGCTGATGAGCGAGGCCTGCGGCTTCAAGGGCAGCGATATCATGTTTTCCTCCAACGACACCCCGGCCCAGGACATGAAGAAAGCCTACGACCTGGGCGCTTACATCAACCTCGACGATCTGACCCATGTGGAGTTCCTGGAAAAGGTCGCAGGCGTGCCCAAGACCATCTGCTGCCGCTTCAACCCGGGCGGTGTGTTTGAGCTGGGCAACGGCATCATGGATAACCCCGGCGACGCCAAGTACGGCATGAGCGAGGATCAGATGGCCGAGGCTTACACCAAGCTGATGGCTGCCGGTGCCGAAGAATTCGGCATCCATTCCTTCCTTGCCAGCAACACCGTCACCGACGACTACTACCCGAAACTGGCGGGCATCCTGTTTGAACTGGCCGTCCGTCTGCACAAGCGCACCGGCGCAAAAATCAAGTTTATCAACCTGTCCGGCGGCGTGGGCATTGCCTACCGCCCTGACCAGCGCAGCAACGATATCGCTGCCATTGGCGAGGGCGTGCGCAAAAAGTTTGAGGAAATCCTTGTGCCCGCAGGCATGGGTGATGTCGCCATCTTTACCGAGATGGGCCGCTTTATGCTGGCCCCCTACGGCGCACTGGTCACGACCGTGCTGCACCAGAAGCACATTTATAAAGAGTACATCGGCGTTGACGCCTGTGCGGCTAACTTAATGCGCCCGGCCATGTACGGCTCCTACCATCACATTACAGTGCTTGGCAAGGAGGATGCCCCCTGTGACCACAAGTACGACGTCACCGGCGGCCTGTGCGAGAACAACGACAAGTTTGCTATCGACCGTATGCTGCCGGAAATCGAAATCGGTGATATCGTCTACATCCACGACACCGGTGCGCATGGCTTCTCGATGGGCTACAACTACAACGGCAAGCTGCGCAGCGCCGAGGTCCTGCTGAAAGAGAACGGCTCCCATCAGATGATCCGCCGTGCCGAGACGCCTGCGGATTACTTCGCCACCTTTGATTTCAGCCCTTTCTTCAAGAAATAAGCGCGGGAGGAACCACTCTTGTTTGAGTTTCTGTTTGTCATCGGCATTGTGCTGGCGTTTTACGGCTACTCTGTCATGAAAAATCCCCATGTCTGGGGCGACCAGGGCCGCGACGAAATACGCCCGGAAAACTGGAATGGCTATGTTGCCCACAACGGCCAGTTCATGATGTACTCCGGCTTTTTTCTGGCCGCGTTGGCGGCGCTGGATGTTATCTTCACCTTTGCCAGCTGGCTGTACTGCCTGATTTTGCTGGGCGGTCTGGCGTTGCTGTTCTATCCCTTGGCCCACTGGATGCACGAGAAAGAGGGCAAATGGTGGCCCTGGCCGAAACATAAAAAGAAGAAATGAGTTTGTAGGGGCCGGGTATGCCCGGCCTGCAACCCTCCCGGGAACGACCGTCTACCATTACCTACAGTGCAAGCAAAACGCCTGTGCAGGTTTAACCCGCACAGGCGTTTTGCTTTAGATCAGAAATTTACTCTGCCTTTTCCGTCAAAATCTCTTCCACATCCGCTTTCGTAAAATCCCCCAGCGGCAGAACGAGCTTCGCCAGAATCTCCTGCGGTAAATCGCGCAGTGCGGCGCTTTGGTCAGCGTCGGCATCGGCGGCGGGCAGCACCCGGGAAATGCCTTCACGGTCTACCTCGATGCGGGCAAAGTGCCCGGTGGCGATAAACGCACAGTCCAGCTCGGCAGCCTTGTCGGTCAGCAGCTGCAAAAGCTCGGCGGCAGAAACTGCATTCTCCACGGTAAATGTCTGCACCGCAAAGCCCTGCTGCTGCAAAATGCGCAGTGCTGCGGCTGCGTCGCTGCCGCTGTTCAGACCCAGCAGAATTTTGTCCTGCTTTTCAAACGTATTGAATCCGTCCATGATTTTCTCCTTTTTATAGCAAACGGCGGCGTCAGGCTTGCCGCCCGCCGTGTTTTTTGCTCTGCTCCACGGCCATCCGGTCACAGCGCTCGTTCTCGGGGTGGCCTGCGTGGCCTTTCAGCCAGTGGTAGGTGATCTCGTGCTTCTCGCTCTCGGCCAGCAGCGGGGCCCACAGGTCGGGGTTCAGGGCGGGGGACTTGTCAGCTTTTTTCCAGCCGCGTGCCCGCCAGCCGCGTGCCCAGCCCTTTTGCAGGCTGTCAATGACATACTTGCTGTCGCTGTACAGGTCGATGGCACAGGGCTCTTTCAGCTGGCGCAGGGCTTCCAGTAGGGCAGTCATTTCCATTCGGTTGTTGGTCGTGTTCGCCTCCCCGCCGGAAAGCTCTTTCTCATACACCTTCTGCGCCGTGCGGAACCGCAGGATCGCGCCCCAGCCGCCCGGGCCGGGGTTGCCGCTGCACGCGCCGTCGGTATAAATTTCAATATGCTTCATGCGTTGCACCCCAAATTCTTGCCTATAATAAAACTATTATACCTGCTTTCAATTCATATGGCAAGGTATTTGACAGGAACGCCGTTTCAGATTATAATAAAGTGTAATTGCAATGTGTGTGTTTTACCGGGCCTGGCTGCGCCTTTTCAGGCGGGCTTTCCGCGCCCATACCCAAGGCATAGGAGCGTATCTGCTCTGAAAAATACATAAATCGCAACCGTTTACAGGGAATCCGGTACCCGCAGTTGGCAGGTATCAGCCCGAAAATACGTTGATTCGGAGGTTATCGATGGAAGAGTTCAAGCCAAAACGTAAAAATAGTGCACCCAACACCCAGAACGCAGGCCGCGCACCGCAGCCGCGCAAGTCCCGTGCGCCGAAGCCCCAGGGGGAAAACGCTGCCAACGCGCAGCATAAGCCCCGCACCCGCAAGCCGCGCCCGGCTGCTGCCGCAGAGCAGAACCCCGCCGCTGCACAGAGTATCCCGGCCCCGCGTCCGCGCCGCCCGCGCAATGTGCAGAATGCGGCAAACGGCCAGGCAGCCGCGCCGCGCCCACAGGGCCAGCGCCGCGGCCGCAAGCCCCAGAAGCAGGAACATTACGAGATGACCCCGGCCATCCCCATGCACATCTGCCCGTTGGGCGGCCTGGGCGAGGTCGGTAAAAACATCACCCTGTATGAGTGCCAGGGCGATATGATTCTCGTGGACTGCGGTTCGATTTTTCCGGAAAATGATATGTTCGGTATCGACCTTGTCATCCCGGACTTCACCTATGTGCTTGAGAACAAAGACCGTATCAAGGGTCTGTTCATCACCCACGGACACGAGGATCACATCGGCAGCCTGCCGTATCTGCTGAAAAAATTCAATGTGCCGATTTACGCCGCACGGCTCACGATCGGCCTTATCAAGAACAAGCTCGAAGAGCACGGCCTGGCGTCCAGCGCCATCTTCCACGAGATCCGCCCGCGCCAGAAGGTCACGCTCGGCTGCTTCACGGTCGAACCTATCCATGTCAACCACTCGATTCCGGATTCGCTGGCCTTCGCCATCGATTGCCCGGCCGGTGTCGTCATCCATACCGGCGACTTCAAAGTCGATTACACGCCGCTGTCCGGCGACGCTGTGACCGACCTGCCCACGATTGCCGAATATGGCCGCAGGGGCGTTCTGGCTCTGTTGGCCGACTCCACGAACGCTGAACGCCCGGGCTTTACCGCCACCGAGCAGACCGTCGCCGAGGGCGTGCGCAGCCTGTTTGCCAAGGCAGGCAAGCGCCGCATCATCGTGGCGACCTTCGCGTCCAACATCTACCGCGTGCAGCAAATCATCGACCTGGCGATCGAGTCGGGCCGCAAGGTGGCCGTCAGCGGCCGCAGCATGGTCTCTAACACCGAGATGGCCCGTGAGCTGGGCTACCTGCACGCGCCGGATAATGTCCTCATTACCATTGATGAGATCAACAAGTACCCCCCGGAGAAGGTCGTGCTTATCACCACCGGCAGCCAGGGCGAGCCGCTGAGTGCGCTGTCCCGCATGGCGCAGGCCAGCCACCGCCAGGTGCGCGTCGGCCCCAACGATTTCATCATTATTTCGGCCCGCCCCATCCCCGGCAACGAAAAGACCGTGACGAAGGTCGTCAACGGCCTGCTGTCCCTGGGGGCCGAGGTCATCTACGAGAATATGTACGACACCCACGTGTCCGGCCATGCCTGCCAGGAAGAGCAGAAGCTCATGCTGACGCTGGCCCACCCGCAGTATTTTCTGCCGGTACACGGTGAGTTCAAGCAGCTCAAGCGCCACGCCGAGACGGCCGAGCACCTGGGCTACATCCCCAAGCAGAACATCTATATTGCTGAGAACGGCCAGAACATCCGCCTTTCTGCGGACGGCATGGCTATTGAGAACACCGTCACGGCGGGCGCTGTGATGGTGGACGGCTACGGTGTCGGCGATGTCGGCAACGTGGTCCTGCGTGACCGCCATCATCTGTCGGAGGACGGCATCATCATCGTGACCGCTGCCATCGATGGCAGCAACGGTCAGGTGCTCTCCGGCCCCGACCTCGTCAGCCGCGGCTTTGTCTATGTGCGTGAGAGCGAGGAACTGATGGAAGGCGCCCGCACCCAGGTAGAAATGGCATTGGACCGCAGCCTGGCCGACAATATGCACGACTGGGCCAGCGTCAAGGCACGCGTGCGGGAGGCGCTGTCCAGCTATATCTACCGCCGCACCAAGCGCAGCCCAATGATTCTGCCGATCCTGCTGGAAGTGTAAAAGCCTTTGAGCTGAGGAATGTACAATGAAACACAAGGATGGTCTGGATATAGCCGCCGTACTGCTGCTGTTGCTGGCCGCCGTCGCCGTTATGGTCGTGCCGGTGGCCCTCGTCAGGCCGCAGCTGCTCGCTGTGCCTGCAGTGCTGGTGCTCATTGCACTTTGCGTGGTGCTCTACCAGCGCCGCCGTCTGCGCACCTTTCTGGCTAAACAGCTGTGCAGCACCGAGTTTGAAAACAGCCGTATCCAGTACAGCCTTGCCAACCTGCCTATTGCGACCGTTCTTATCAACGATGGCCGCATCTTGTGGTACAACCAGCATTTTAAAGAGCAGGTTCTCGGCAATTATGACGCCGTGACCCGCCCGGTAGAGCGTGTTCTGCCAGAGTTTGACCTGGCTGTCTGCTCCCGCCCCCATGGGCAGGATCTGACCGTGGGGGAACGGCGCTTCACCGCCTACTCTGCCACCGCCAAGGGCAGCCGTGGAGCCAGCCTTGTGTACCTTATCGACGATACCTTCTATAAGGAAACACTCGATGAGTACAACGCCAGCCGCCCGGCGTGTCTTATCATCGTTATCGACAGCTATGATGAGCTGTTCGATGATATGAAGGACAGTGAGCAGGCCAAGGAACTAGAAGCTATCAACAGCCTGCTGGAAGAGTACATTGGCCGAAGCTCGGGCTTCCTGCGCAAAATCTCCAACAGCCGCTATATTGCGGTGGTGGAGGAGCGCGACGTGCGCTGGATGCTGGAAGAGCGGTTCGATATCCTCGATAAAGTCCGTGCCCTGCACCCGGGCGGTTTGACCACGCTGTCCATCGGCGTAGGCCGCGGCGGCAAGAACTTACAGGAATGCCATCAGATGGCCCGCGAGAGTATTGACATTGCCCTTGGCCGCGGCGGAGACCAGGCCGCGGTAAAAAACGTGGACGGCTTTGAGTTCTACGGCGGCATTTCTCACGGCGTGGAGAAGCGCAGCCACGTCCGCAGCCGCATTATCTCCAACGCGCTGTGCGACCTTATCAAGCGCAGCGACAGCGTCATCATTATGGGCCACCGTATGAGCGACCTGGATGCCGTCGGCTCGGCGGTCGGTGTGCTGCGGATGTGCAAGATGTGCGGTGTGCCCGCCGTCATTGCCGTTAACAGCGAGGCCACGCTGGCAGGGCCACTGCTGAAAACGTTTATCGAAGCAGGTGAGGGACACAACTTTATCGCCCCTGACCAAACGCTGGACGTCATCACGCCGAACACCTTGTTGATCATCGTCGATACCTACCAGAAGCGACTGCTGGAAAGCCAGCAAATCTACGAAAGATGCAAGCGCGTCGTCGTCATCGACCATCACCGCATGGCGGTGGGGCACATCGACAATCCGCTGTTGCTCTACCACGAACCCTATGCGTCCAGCGCCAGCGAGCTGGTCTGTGAACTTTTGCAATTTATGCCGAAGGAAAACAACATCACCCCGCTGGAAGCCCAGGCTCTGCTGGCCGGCATCATGCTGGACACCCGCAGCTTTGCACTGCATGTCGGCGTGCGTACCTTTGAGGCTGCTGCCTGGCTGCGCAGCCGCGGTGCCCAGACTGCCGACACCAAGTTGCTCTTTAACACCTCGAAGGAAGAGTATGAGGCCCGCGCCCATATCGTGGAGGCGGCCTACATATATAAGGGCTGTGCAATCGCCCTGTCTGGCGAACTGGAAGCCGGTATGAACGTGGTGCTGCCCATGGCGGCTAACGACCTGCTGACCATCAACGGTGTGGACGCCAGCTTTGTGGCCGTCGCCAAGAACGGCGGTGTCAATATCTCAGCCCGCAGCATGGGCGCACTGAACGTACAGGTCATTCTGGAACCGCTGGGCGGTGGCGGCCATCTGATGATGGCGGGCGCACAGCTGCAGAACTGCACCCTGCAGGATGCGGAACACCGCATCCGTGAACAAATCGACCTTTACCGCGCGGCGCAAGCCAAAAACGCCGCACAGTAATCGGGATATAATTTTGGGAGGAAAACCCTTATGAAGATCATTCTCAAACAGGACGTCAAGACCATCGGCAAGAAAGATGAGATTCATGAAGTTTCGGACGGTTACGCCCGCAACTTCCTGTTCCCGCGCAACCTGGCAGCCCCGGCAGATGCCGCTGCCCTGAACCAGGCCCGCACCAAGAGCGAGGCCAAGGCCCACCACGAGGCCGAGGCCCGTGCCGCCGCCGAAGCCCTGGCTGCCAAAATCAAAGGCCAGGTCATCACCGCTAAAGTCAAGGGCGGTGCCTCCGGTAAGCTGTACGGCAAAGTCACCGGCAAGGAAGTCGCCGAGCTGCTGACCACCCTGACCGGCACCGAAATCGAAAAGAAAAAGGTCGAGCTTCCTTCCGCTATCAAGGAGTTCGGCAGCTATGATGCCTCCGTGCGCCTGTACGCCGGTGTCGTTGCGCCCTTCAAGCTGAAGGTCGAGGAACTGTAACTACAAATTTGACAGGGGAGGAGGACGCACGCTGTGCCAAAAAATGAAGAAGTAAGCCTGTCCAGCCTGGGTATCCAGATGCCCTACAATATGCAGGCAGAGCAGAGCGTGCTGGGGGCCGCGCTGATGGATGAGACGGTGCTGAACCGGCTCATCACCGACATGGAACCCGAAATGTTCTACTCAGACCAGAACCGCGCTGTCTACGAGACAATGCGTTCGCTCTATACCGAGAGCGAGGCCGTTGATGTCATCACGCTGGTGAACGCCCTTGCCAACGGCGGTACCTTTGCCAGCGCTGACGACGCTAAAGTGTACATTACCCGCATTGCCGAGACCGTCCCGGCCATCTCCAATGTCGATTCTTATTTTAAGATCGTCAAGGAGAAGTACCAGGCCCGCCGCCTCATCGATGCCGCCCGCGGCATTTTGAGCGAGACGGCCTCCGGCGAGGACGCCGACCTGCTGTTGGAAAGCGCTGAGCAGAAAATCTACGATATCCGCTCGGGCCGTGATAAGACTGGCGTCAAGACCATCAAGGAGTCCATCCTTGAGGTCATTGACACGATGCAGAAGTTAAGCGGTGCTGACCGCGACAAGTTTGCCGGCATTCCCACGGGCTTCAACTACCTGGACACAGTGCTCACCGGCCTGGGCCGCTCGGATCTTATCATTCTGGCCGCCCGCCCCGGTATGGGCAAAACATCCTTTGCGCTGAATATCGCCACGAACGTTGCCCGCCAGCAGAAGGTGCCCACCATCATTTTCAGCCTGGAAATGACCTGCGAACAGCTGACCGACCGTATCCTTTCCAGCACGGCGAACATCGACAGCCAGGCGTTCCGCACCGGCCGTCTGAACAACTCCGACTGGAACGACTTTGCCCAGGCGACCTCGATGCTCTACAATGCCCCCATTTACATGGATGATTCCTCGGGTATCTCGGTGCCGGAGATCAAAGCAAAAATTCGCACCATCAACCAGGATCCCAAGAAAGAAAAGATCGGGCTTGTCATCATCGACTACCTGCAGCTGATGCAGAGCGCCAAGCGCACCGAGTCCCGCGTGCAGGAAATCAGTGATATCACCCGAAATTTAAAAATCATGGCAAAGGAACTCAACGTCCCTGTTATCGCGCTATCTCAGTTGTCCCGTGCGGCGGAAAAAACGGCAGGCCGTTCCGACCACCGCCCCCAGCTGTCCGACCTGCGTGACTCCGGCTCTATCGAGCAGGACGCCGATATCGTGTTGTTCCTCTACCGCGCGGCCTACTATAACTCCCAAAACGGTGAGGACAGCCAGGCCAACGAGAACGAAGCTGAGTGCATTGTGGCCAAGAACCGCCACGGCGAGACGAGCGTCGTCCGCCTGGGCTGGGATGGTGCCCACACGCGCTTCAGCAATCTGGATGTAGCCCATGAGTTCTGACGCGGAAAAAACTGTACAGCGTATTGAAGAGGCTCTGTTGGACGGCTGCCGCCGGCAGGGTCTGTTCAAGTCTGGCGACAGAGTCATTGCGGCCTGCTCCGGTGGGGCAGACTCGATGGCGCTGTTGCTTTTTTTGCTGCGCCACCGTCGCACGCTGGAAATTGAGGTGCTGGCGACCCACGTCAACCACGGTATCCGGGGCGAGACCGCCAAACGTGATGCCGACTTTGTGGCGGATTTCTGCCGCCGGAACGGTGTGGAGCTCTTTCTGTATGACGCCGTGCAGGAGGGAATCGAGATACCGCCCCATCCCAGTGAGGATTGGGCGCGCGGCCTGCGGTACGGCTGGTTCGACGAGCTGGCCGCGCGGGAGGAAGCCGTTATTGCCACGGCGCACACGATGTCCGACCAGGCCGAGACCGTGCTTTTCCGCATGGCGCGGGGAACCGGGCTGCATGGACTGGCGGGCATCCCACCTCGCAGGGGCTTTTATGTGCGGCCCTGCCTCTGCCTGACCCGCGCCGACACCGAGGCATACTGTGCCGCCCTGGGGCAACACTATATCCAGGACGAGACGAATGCCGAGGATACCTACGCCCGCAACCGCATCCGGCATGACGCCATCCCGGCACTGCAATATGCGAACTCTGCCGCCGAGCGCAGCATTGCCAGACTCTGCCGCCAGATGCGTGAACTGGACGAATGGCTCACCGCTGAAGCTGCCGCCCTGCTGCAGGCAGCCAGTGTGCCGGGCGGGTATGACGCCGCTGCCCTGCGCAGCGCCGCAGGCCCGGTGCTGGATGCCGCACTGCACGCCCTTGTCAGCCCAGTGCGCGACGCTGAGGAAAAGTATATCAGCCTGCTGCGTTTCCTGATTTCGAAAGGGGAAGGGGCCGTCCAGTTGACCCCGGAAGTGACCTTCAAAATCCGGAACGGACTGCTCGTCTGCCTGACAAAAGAGGGCGCACAGATTGCCCCGGCACCGCCACAGCCCTTTGAACCCGGTGAATTTCGCCTTCCGGGTGGTTATTTTGTGAAATTTCAGGTCGTAAAGTATGAAAAATTTCTAAAAAATCAACCAATTTTCAAAAAAGACTTAAACTGTTGTGCAGATTGTGCTAAAATACAAGGGAATGTTATTCTGCGCACAAGGCAGCCGGGGGATTTCTACCGCCCGGCTGGCCGCCACCTGCGGAAAACACTCAAAAAATATTATAACGAGCTTGGCATACCGCCCGCCGAACGCCCGCTGCTGCCTCTGCTTGCCGATGGCAGCGAGGTACTGTGGCTGTGGGGCTGCGGCTTTGCCGAGGGATGTGCCCCCGATGAGTACACCCACGAGGTACTGACGGTGCGGACAGAAAAAACAGGGGAGGCATAACTCTGATGAACAGCATGGACAAAGATATCGACCATGTTCTTGTGACCGAAGAACAGATGAAGGCCAAAGTCGCCGAGCTGGGCGCACAGATCAGCCGCGATTACGCAGGCAAAGACCTGCTGCTGGTTTCCATTTTAAAAGGTGCGGTCGTCTTTATGGCAGACCTGATGCGCGAGGTCAAAATTCCCTGCGCTATCGACTTTATGGTCGTCTCCAGCTACGGCGGTGCCAACACGTCGTCCACCGGCCTTGTCAAGATCATCAAGGATCTGGACGCTGACCTGACCGGCAGGGATGTTCTGATTGTCGAGGATATCCTCGACACCGGCATCACGCTGTCCAAGCTGGTCCCGGTGCTCAAAATGCGCAACCCCGAAAGCGTAAAGATCTGCACCATCCTCAGCAAGCCCAGCCGCCGCAAAGCCGACATTGAGCCGGACTACTGCGGTTTTGAGGTGCCTGACGAGTTCGTGGTCGGCTACGGCCTGGACTACGACGAAAAGTACCGCAACCTGCCCTACGTGGGCGTACTCAAGCCGGAAGTGTATTCCGACTGAACCAAAGAACCCAAAATGCCCGGTGAATACACCGGATAGGAGTTGATTTCTTGCAGCACAAACAACCGAAATTCAGCGGCATCCTTGTGGTGGCCGTCCTGATGGTGTTGGTTCTGTTCTTTGTCAGCCTTTCGCCGCTGCTGGCGGCCACCGGCACCAAAGACACGACCTACTCCGAAATTTATTACTACTTTGAAAACCAACAGGTGACCTCTTTCCGCTTGGATCTGGGCACCGGCAGCCTGGAACTTTGGCTCAAGGAAGGCAAAGCTGACCTGCCAGAGTCCAACGCCGCAGCCAGCCTGCCCAGCGGCGGCCTGTTGAGCCTCGGCGATTCGGAGGACGAGGATCTGCCCGCCAACGGCGGCACGGTCTATATGACCTACAAACTGCCCTACGGCGGTGACTTCAACACCGGAAAAATCTCCGATTTTGTCGATGAATACAACAAGGCCAACCCCGACGCCCCGATGGTGTTCGACTATGTCGCCGCCAAGACAAGCATTCCCTGGCTGGAAATCATCTTCTATGTCGCTATGATTGCCAGCATCGGCATGCTGTTCATGTCGATGTACCGCGGTGGCGCAGGCGGCGGCATCATGAATGTGGGCCGCGCCAAGGTCAAGGATCAGCAGGAGAACCAGCGCAAGGCAACTTTTGCCGATGTGGCCGGTGCCGATGAGGAAAAGGCCGAGCTGCAGGAAGTCGTTGAGTTCCTGAAAGCGCCCAACAAATTCAACTCTCTGGGCGCGCGCATCCCGCACGGCGTGTTGCTCGTCGGCCCTCCGGGTACCGGTAAAACCTTGCTGGCTCGTGCCTGCGCCGGTGAGGCTGGCGTGCCGTTCTACGCGATCTCCGGCTCTGACTTCGTCGAGATGTACGTCGGTGTTGGTGCCTCCCGCGTGCGTGACCTGTTTGAAAAAGCCAAAAAGACAATGCCCTCCATCATTTTTATCGATGAGATCGATGCTGTAGGCCGTCAGCGCGGCGCAGGTCTCGGCGGCGGCCACGATGAGCGTGAGCAGACCCTGAACCAGCTGCTGGTCGAGATGGACGGTTTTGACGCCAACGACGGCGTTATCGTTATGGCCGCCACGAACCGTGCGGATATCCTGGATAAGGCGTTGCTGCGCCCGGGCCGTTTTGACCGCCAGGTCTATGTAGGCCTGCCTGACGTCAAGGGCCGCGAGGAGATCCTCCGGGTCCACACGAAGAATAAGCCCCTCGGCCCCGATGTGAGCCTGAAAACGATTGCCCGCTCCACCGCCGGCTTCTCCGGCGCGGATTTGGAAAACCTCGTCAACGAGGCGGCCCTGCTGGCTGCCCGCCAGGGCAAGAAGGCTATCACCGAGAAGGAAATCGAGGAAGCCTCCGTCAAGGTCATGATGGGCCCCGAGAAGAAGAGCCACGTTGTCACCGACGAGGAGCGCCGCCTGACCGCTTACCACGAGACAGGCCACGCCATCACCGGCTACTTCTGCAAGCACCATGATCCGGTGCATCAGATCAGCATTATCTCCCGCGGCGGTGCAGGCGGCTACACGATGTACCTGCCCGAGAAAGACCCCAGCTACGTCACCAAGACTGCAATGTTCGAGAACATCGTCTCGTTGCTGGGCGGCCGTGTGGCCGAGCAGCTTGTGCTGGATGATATCTCCACCGGCGCATCCAACGACCTGCAGCGCGCCACCGATACGGCCCGCGCCATGGTCACACGGTACGGCTTCTCGGAGCGGATGGGGCCTGTCGTCTACGGCAGCGACCCCGGTGAAACCTTCCTAGGCCGTGACTTCGGCCAGGGCAAGGGCTACTCCGAGACGATTGCCTCCGAGATCGACAACGAGATTCGTGACATTGTGGACGAAGCCTACGAGACCGCCCGCCGCACCCTGACCGAGCACATGGACGAGCTGCACAAGGTCGCAGGCGTCTTGATGGAGCGCGAGAAGATCAGCGGTGAGGAATTCAAGACCCTGATGGAGGGTGGAACCCTGCCGCCCTATGACATCGGCAAGGGCGAAACCGCCAAACCCGAAGCACCTGCGCCGGGAAATGCAGAACCTGTGCAGCCTGCCGAACAGACCGAAACCCAGCAGCCAGCCGAGCCGGACAACACCCAGCCCGACACGCAAGAGTAAAGAGTAGGTGTGAACTATGGATCAGAATTTTTCCCTGATGGCGCAGTCCCGCGCTAACTATTACACGGCCGGCAGCCCGGTCCAGTTTGTGCGTGTTGAGCTGCTGAAAGGCGACGTGACCGGTGAGGTCGCCGTCTGCCTGACCTTTAAAAATGTCGGCACCGAGCCGCTGACCGGCCTGGTCGTCCACTTCAAATGTAAGGATGCCGCCGGTCAGGTCCTGTGCGAGGATGACTTCTACTATGAGCAGCTCAACGCCCAGCCCGGTGCTGTGTTCGGCAGTGACGATGCCGTCTATGTCAGCGACACGCCGGTCTCCAGTGTCGAAGTCGAGCAGGATCGCGCGTTCCTGAATGGCCGCGGCGTTGACCTGCGCAACTACAAGCGCGTGCGCCTGAATATGCCCCGTGTGTTGCCTGGCTCCATTTCCCGCACTTTGCAGCAGCGCACCGGCAATGTGCAGCTGACCTGCGTGCCCCAGGATACTGAGTACGGCTGGTTCTGCGCCTGCGGCGCGTTCCACCCCAACGAGGAAAACACCACCGTCTGCTCCGAGTGCGGCGGTGACCGCGCAGCCATCAAGGCCACGCTGACCGGCATTTTGGAGGAAGCCCGCCAAGCTGCCGAGCGCCAGCAGCAGGAAGTCAACGCCGTTGCAAACAGCGTTGCGCCTGCCCCGGCCCCTCAGCCCCAGGCACAGCCTGCCCCTGCCGCTACTGACCCCCGCGCTATGGCCAACGCCGTGCAGGCCGCTATCACGGGCCAGCAAGATATCCCGCCGCAGAGTGCCTACGAGCCGGAACAGGCTACCGCCGCCTTTGAGCCGCAGAGCAACGGTTATGCGGATGATGAGGACGAGGAAGCCGAGCGCGTCCGCCGTTATGCCCCCAAGGGCCGTCTGTTCGACGACGAGGATGACGAGGACGACGGCACCCAGATGTACGATACCGACGATCTGGACGACGACAATTACGATGATCGCAAGAAGTCCAAGAAGCGAGGCCGTTACGCCGATGACGACGAGTCCAGCGAAGATGACGTCATGGCCGAGCGTATCATCCGCCTGGCCCCACCTATCACGGCCATCGCCTGCGCACTGATTGTTGCGGTATCCTTGGTCTATCATTTCATTTTGGCATAAAAAATTGCCGTGGCATTCCGCTTTTGGAATGCCACGGCTTTTTATTTTTCTGCCGTCAAACGCTCGAACGTCTTAATGATTTCCGGATCATTCAGCTTAATGACCTTGCCGGAAAGGTAGTGCAGTGTATTTTCCTCGGGGATGCGGCCAAACGTCAGCCGCTGGGCACACAACGCCTGGGTCTTTAGCCCACTGCGCTCGTTCATCTTGCGGTTGCCGTACTTGATATCGCCCAGTACTGGGTGGCCCAGGTAAGCCAGGTGGGCGCGTATCTGGTGGGTACGCCCGGTAATCAGTCCGATGCGGCACAGCGCAAACGGCCCTGCCTGGCGGATGACCGTCACTTCGGTGATGATCTGCTTGTAGCCCTCGCTCTCCCGCGCATGGATGTGCACCTTGTTGTTTTTTTCGCTGTGCTGCAGCCAGGCCACAAACCGGCCCTGGGGCGGGGCCCCCACCGTAATGGTCAGGTATTCCTTCTTCATTAAGTCGTCGCGGATGATGGTGTTCAGATCGCGCAGGGCTGTGTAACTCTTGGCGGCCAGCACCAATCCTTCCGTGCCGCGGTCCAGACGGTTGCACAGTGCCGGGGCAAACCGTTTTTCGGCGTGGGGGTCATACTCGCCCTTGCCCTCTAAATATGCGGCAAAGGCATCCACCAGGTTGGCATCCCCGGTGCGGTCGCTGTGGCAGAGCAGGTGCGCGGGCTTGTACAGCACCGCAAAGTTGGTATCCTCGTACACAACGGTCACAGGGGGCTGTTTGCGCGGCGGCTTGGCAGCCTTGGCGGCTGGCTTGCCCACCGGGAAAAACTCGTCATTGATGTACATTTCGATCAAATCGCCGGTCTGCAGCCGGGTGTCCGGCTCGGCGCGTTTGCCGTTGACTTTGATGCGTTTATTGCGGAACGCCTTGTACATCATGCTGCGGGGCATATCTTTGGTTACGCCCTCCACAAAGCGGCTCAGGCGCACGCCGTTTTCGTTGGGGCCTGCTGTAAAACTTTTCATCGTATCCTCTTTAAAAATCATGCGTAAAACAGTTGTCTAAATGCTCTATTCAGTATATAATAAAACCAGCAAAACGTAAAGATGGGATGTGAAAAAATGGCAGAGGAAAATCTCCACGCGAACCACCGCGCCCGGATGCAGGAGCGCGTTGACCGCGACGGTCTGGACAGCCTGGCCGAGCATGAGGCGCTGGAATACCTGCTGTTTTTGTCTATCCCGCGGGCAGACACCAACGAACTTGCCCATCGGCTCATCAACCACTTTGGGGATTTCTGCAAGGTGATGGAGGCCGAACCCGACGAACTGATGCAGGTCGAGGGGGTCGGCCCCAAGAGTGCGCGGCTGATTGCCACAGTTATGGCGTTCGGCCGGTACTACCAGCTGAAAAAGCGCAAGACCCGCCAGGCTCTTGACAAGGCCGAGGCGGCCATTGAGTACGTGAAACCCCTGTTCCGCGGCGTGCAGAATGAGCAGCTGTATTTGATTCTGCTGGACGACGCCTGCCGACCGGTGCAGGATCTGCGCATCGCCGAGGGTGTGCCCAACCGCGTGACGGTGGACACTCGGAAGCTGCTGCGCGCCGTGGCCCGCACCAACTCTACCTGCGGCATCCTGGCCCACAACCATCCCACCGGGTTGGCCATCCCCTCCGAAGCCGACCGCCTGACGACCTACCGCATTATGGAAGTCACCGGCCAGCTGGGCTTTACTATTATGGATCATATCATCATAGCAGGGGAGGACGGCTGCTCAATGCTGAACCGTGGCAGCCTGCCCGAGTACCGCCCGGGCGGCGGCATCCTGCAGGCCGCCAGCCGATGAACCTGCCCCAAACGCTCTGCCGCCAGACCGGCAGGGCGCATTTTTTCTGCTTTTTCGCACAAAATGTTCGCAAAGGACTTTACATTAAAAATTTGTCGTGCTATAATCTTTATACAACTAATCGTTGTATTCTGAAAGGAGAGACAATGGACGAAGTTTTTCACTTGAAAGCTCCATTCCAGCCAACCGGCGACCAGCCACAGGCGATAGAAGCGCTGGTACAGGGCATCAACGAAGGAGACGAAGCCCAAACGCTGCTGGGCGTCACCGGTTCCGGCAAAACATTCACGATGGCGAACATCATTGCCCGGTGCAACCGCCCTACGCTGATTCTGGAGCCGAACAAAACGCTGGCAAGCCAGATTTGTACTGAGATGCGCGGCTTTTTCCCGGAGGATGCCGTGGAGTATTTTGTCTCCTACTACGACTACTACCAGCCGGAGGCCTACATTCCCTCCACGGATACCTATATTGAAAAGGACAGCGCCATCAACGACGAGATCGACCGCCTGCGCCACTCGGCCACGGCGGCCTTGTCCGAGCGGCGCAACGTCATCATTGTGGCATCGGTGTCCTGCATCTACTCATTGGGCGACCCTATCGACTACCGCAGCATGGTCATCAGTCTGCGCCCCGGTATGCAGATGGAACGCGATGAACTGTGCAGCCGCCTGGTCAAACTGCAATATGAGCGCAACGACATGAACTTTATCCGCAACAAGTTCCGCGTGAAAGGGGACACGGTGGACATCCACCTGGCCTACAACGATGAGTACGCCATCCGGGTAGAGTTCTTTGGCGACGAGATTGACCGCATCATCGAGTTTGACCCGCTGACCGGTGAGCATAAGAATATTGTGCGCCATGTTGCGATTTTCCCGGCCAGCCACTATATTGTCGGCCCGGAAAAGATGGCGGAAGGCCTGAAAAAGATCCAGGCCGAAATGGAAGAACAGGTCAAAAAATTCACCGAGGAAGGCAAACTTCTCGAGGCACAGCGTATCCAGCAGCGCACGAACTACGATATGGAAATGCTGCAGGAAGTCGGCATGTGCAAGGGTATTGAAAACTACTCTGCCGTGCTGTCCGGCCGTGCGCCGGGGTCTACCCCCACAACGCTGCTGGACTACTTCCCGGACGATTTCCTCTTGATGGTGGACGAGAGCCACGTCATGCTGCCCCAGGTGCGCGGTATGTTTGGCGGCGATTACAGCCGTAAGAAAACGCTGGTGGAATACGGTTTCCGCCTGCCGTCGGCCTTCGACAACCGTCCACTGAAATTTGAGGAATTTGAGTCGAAAATCCATCAAAAAATCTTTGTCTCAGCCACCCCCGGCGAGTATGAGCGCCAGCATTCCAGCCGTGTGGCAGAGCAAGTCATCCGCCCCACCGGCCTGCTGGACCCGCTTATCATGGTGCGCCCAGTCGAAGGGCAGATTGAAGACCTGCTGGGCGAGATACGCACCCGCATTGACCGCGGTGAGCGTGCCCTTGTCACAACGCTTACCGTCAAGATGGCCGAGGATTTGACCGACTACCTGGAAGAACACGGCGTCAAGACGAAATATATGCACCATGAGGTCGATACGTTTGAGCGCATGGAGATCATCAAAGATCTGCGCGTTGGGGCTATCGACGTCATTGTCGGCATCAACCTTTTGCGCGAGGGTTTGGACCTGCCCGAGGTATCGCTGATTGCGATATTAGACGCCGACAAGGAAGGCTTCCTGCGCAGCGAGACGAGCCTAATCCAAACCATCGGCCGCGCAGCTCGCAACGCCAATGGCGTGGTGCTGATGTACGCCGACGAAGTCACGCCCAGCATGGAGCGGGCCATCATGGAGACCGAGCGCCGCCGCGCAATTCAGGATGCCTACAACAAAGAGCACGGCATCACGCCAAAGACCATCGTCAAGGCCATCGGCGACGGGCTGGAAATCAGCATGAGCGAGGAAAACAAGCGGATGCGTCAGCACCGCATGAGCCGCGTGGAGCGTCAGCAGACCATTGAGCGCCTGACCAAGGAAATGAAAGAGGCTGCACGCTTGCTGCAATTTGAGCTGGCCGCCCAGCTGCGCGACGAAATACAGCGCCTGGAACGTGGAGAGGACCCCACCGCCGCCGACACCAGCGAGCGCAAGGCCGCCGCCAAAACACGCAAAGGCAGGAGGAAATATAAAAATTGAGTACCACACCCGAAAAAACGCCTGCAAAGCGCAATTCTAAAATCAAAATCGACCCGAACAACCGCATTGTCATCAAGGGCGCACGGGAGCATAACCTGAAAAACGTCAGCCTGGAACTGCCCCGAGACAAGCTCATTGTCATGACCGGTCTGTCCGGATCCGGCAAGTCGAGCCTTGCCTTTGACACGATCTTTGCGGATGGTCAGCGCCGCTATATGGAAAGCCTTTCCAGCTACGCCCGCCAGTTCTTAGGGCAGATGGAAAAGCCCGATGTGGATGAAATCACCGGCCTGTCCCCGGCAATCTCCATCGACCAGAAAACCACCAGCCACAACCCGCGTTCCACCGTGGGCACGGTCACCGAGATTTACGACTACCTGCGCCTGATGTACGCTCGTATCGGCGTGCCGCACTGCCCGATCTGCGGCCGGGAAATCACCCAGCAGACCGTGGATGAGATGGTGGACGAGGTGCTTAAGCTGCCCGAGCGCACCCGCTTCCAGGTATTGGCCCCGGTCGTCCGTGCCCGCAAGGGCACCCAGGCCAAGGAACTGGACGCCGCCCGCCGCGCCGGTTTTGCCCGCGTGCGTATCGATGGCAATATGTATGACCTGAGCGAGGAAATCGGCCTCGAAAAGAACATCAAGCACACGGTGGAGATTGTTGTTGATCGTCTGGTCATCAACGATACCGTGCGCGGCCGCCTGGCGGATTCCATCGAGACTGCGCTGGCTCAGGCCAACGGCTTGGTGGTCATTGACGTTATCGGCGGCGAACCGATGATGTTCAGTCAGAGCTACGCCTGCCCCGAGCACGGCGTCTCGGTCGAGGAACTGACCCCTCGGATGTTCAGCTTCAACAACCCATTCGGTGCCTGCGAGAAATGCACTGGCCTGGGCACCTTTATGAAAGTAGACCCGGCCCGCGTCATCCCCGACAAGCGCAAGTCCATCCGTGAGAGTGCCATCAAGGCCAGCGGCTGGTACTATGCCGAGGGTTCAATCTCGGAAATGACCTACAAGGCCCTGGGCAAGCACTACGGCTTCACGCTGGACACACCCATCAAGGAGTTCAGCAAGGAGGCCCTGCACGCCCTGCTGTATGGTACCGGAGATGAACGTATTGAGATGCAGCGCGAGAGTATGTTCGGCTCGGGCACCTACTACAACCAGTTTGAGGGCATCATTCCGAACCTGGAACGCCGCTTCCGCGAGACGAGCAGCGAGTGGGTCAAGGAGGAAATCGCCCTTGTCATGTCCAGCGAGGAGTGTCCCGCCTGCCATGGCCGCCGCTTAAAGCCCACCAGCCTGGCCGTGACCGTGGGCGGCATCAACATTTCCGACTTCTGCGACAAGAGCGTCAATGAAGAACTGGATTTCATTAACACCGCCAAGGTCAGCGCCCGGGACGAAATGATCGGTGCGCCGATTTTTAAAGAGGTCAAAGAGCGCCTGGGCTTCTTGAAGAGTGTGGGCCTGGGTTACTTGACCCTGTCCCGCGGCGCGTCGTCGCTGTCCGGCGGCGAGAGCCAGCGCATCCGCCTGGCGACCCAGATTGGCAGTGCGCTGACTGGTGTGCTCTATGTGCTGGATGAGCCGAGTATCGGCCTGCACCAGCGTGACAACGACAAGCTGATTGCCACGATGAAGCGCCTGCGCGACTTGGGCAACACCCTGATTGTCGTGGAGCACGACGAGGACACGATGCGTCAGGCAGACTATATCGTCGATGTTGGCCCCGGTGCGGGCGTCCACGGCGGTGAGATCGTCGCGGCTGGCAGTGTAGCGGATATCTGCAAGGCAAAGCGCAGCATCACCGGCGCGTACTTGTCGGGCCGCAAATTTGTTGAGGTTCCCGCCACCCGGCGCGAGGGAAACGGAAAGTTCCTGCGCGTCGTCAAGGCACGCGAGAACAACCTGCAGGATATCACAGTAGATTTTCCGCTGGGCAAGATGATCTGCGTCACCGGCGTGTCCGGCTCCGGAAAATCGACGCTGGTCAATGAAATTTTGTACAAGACGCTGGCGGCAGCCCTGAACGGTGCCCGCAGCCGTCCCGGCCAGTGCGAGGAAGTTGAGGGCATGGAGTGGGTCGATAAGGTCATTGGCATTGACCAGTCGCCCATTGGCCGCACGCCGCGCTCCAACCCGGCCACCTACACCGGCGTGTTCGGGGATATCCGCAGCCTGTTCGCCAACACCCAGGACGCCAAAATGCGCGGCTACGGACCCGGGCGTTTCAGCTTTAATGTTAAGGGCGGCCGCTGTGAAGCCTGCGAGGGCGGCGGCATCCTGACCATTGAAATGCACTTCCTGCCCGATATCTACGTGCCATGCGATGTCTGCAAGGGCAAGCGCTACAACCGCGAGACGCTGGAAGTCAAGTACAAGGACAAGAATATTTCCGATGTGTTGGATATGACGGTGGAGGAAGCTTGCGCTTTCTTCGCCAACATCCCGAAAATTGCCCGCAAATTGCAGACTTTGCAGGAAGTCGGCCTCGGTTATATCCAGCTGGGCCAGGCCGCCACGACGCTGTCCGGCGGCGAAGCGCAGCGCGTCAAGCTGGCCAATGAACTGGCCCGCCGCGACACCGGGCAGACTGTCTATATCCTCGATGAGCCGACCACCGGCCTGCACGTCGCGGATGTCCACCGCCTGGTCAAGGTCCTGGACAAGCTTGTCGATGCGGGTAACACGGTCATCGTCATCGAACACAATCTCGACGTCATTAAGCGTGCTGACTATATCATCGACCTTGGCCCCGAGGGCGGCAGCGGCGGCGGTACCATCGTCGCGACCGGCACGCCTGAGGAAGTCGCGCAAAATCCCAACTCCTTCACCGGGCAATACCTGAAACCTGTGCTGGAACGCGCGGCAGAATTGCAGCAATCACAAAAATAACACAGACGGCTTTCCTGCGGGAAAGTCGTTTTCTTTGTTGTGCCGCTGTTTTTTTGCCTGCGCATTGCCAGACATTGGGGTTTGCATCACAGCGCGTTTTGTGGTATAATAACCACATGTAGGCTTTGAGGAGGGCGGCGCTGTGACAGTTTTGCGATATACTGTGCCGCCGGAGAACGAGGGCTGCAAGCTGGGGCTGTTCCTGCGAATGCAGGGCGTCACGGCAGGGCTGATCAAGTCCGTCAAGCACGACGGCAGCGGCTTTTTTGCCGATGATGCCCCCCTGCACACCAACCAGCCGGTGCACGCCGGGCAGTGTATTTCCTTTGCGCTGCCACCGGAACATGACACATCGGTGACGCCGCAGCCGGTACCGTTTTCCATCGCCTATGAAGATGAATTTGCCGCAGTGCTCAACAAGCCTGCGGGCATCGCCGTACACCCCACGCTGAACTACCCGGATGGCACGCTGGCCAACGGCTGGCTGTACCATCTGCAGCAGCAGGGGCGCACCGGCATTTTCCGCCCTGTCAACCGCATTGACAAAAACACCAGCGGTCTTGTGCTCTGCGCCCAGAACGCCTTTGCCGCACCGTTGCTGGCTGCCTCGGCCCACAAGTGCTACCTTGCCATTGTGCAGGGGGCAATGCCATTGGGCCGCGGCAGGGTAGAGGCCCCCATTGCGCGGCGGGGTGATTCCATCATTGGCCGCTGCGTGCGGGAAGATGGCAAGTACAGCCTGACGGAATATCAGGTGCTGGCCGTGGGCCGCAGCCACAGTTTGGTGGCCTGCTGGCTCTGCACCGGGCGCACTCATCAAATCCGCGTCCATATGGCGTATATCGGCCGCCCTCTGGCGGGGGACACCCTCTACGGCGGCTCGGATACAGTCATTGCCCGCCACGCACTGCATTGCGCCATCCTGCATTTTGCCCACCCGCTGACAGGCAAGCCTATCCGGGTCGAGTGCCCGCTGCCCGCCGACATGGCCGCCCTGGCCGAGACTGAAAACCTGCTGGACGGCTGGCAGCTGAGCAGTCTGCCCTGCGGCGAAGATGCACTTACTTAAACTTTGTTACACACGGAAAGGAGCTTCCGTATTTTGAATCCCATCCAAACCGATGCGACGCCGAAGAGTGAAAACCTCGCCGGTCAGTCGGAAAGCGCGGAGAATGCGCGCTTTGCTCATTCCGCCCAGGAGAAAAAACGCAACGAGAACCGCCGCAAGGCATCCCGCTACATGAAAGATTTGCAGCGCCGCAGTGTTGTCGGCGATATGCTGTACATGGTCGGTTTCTGGGTCGAGTATGTCTTTGTCTGCGTCGGCCGCAGGCTGGGCGCTGTACTGCACGGTGTCGCCGATACCGCGCTGAACCTGCTGCTTATTGTGCTGCGCCCGATTTTGATTGGGCTAATCACGCTGGTGGAGGACCTGACCGGTCCCTTCGTGCGCATGGCGTCGGGCATCCGCCACATCCAAGCCCTGCCGGACACGATGGAGGAGAGCGAGGCCGGCACTGTCCGTGCCGCCAAGGCCAAGTATCTTGCCAGCGGCATCCGCAAATATGCCATCGTCGTATGGAACGCGATTACATACATCCTGCCCGCCGTGGCAGCTGCGGGCCTGGTGGTCATTGTGCGCGGCGGCCTGGGCCTGAAGTTCGTGCTGAACGTGCAGGTGAACGGCGAAAACGTCGGCTATGTGGAGAGCGAGCAGGTGTTTGAGAGCGCCCGCGAGGATGTGCAGTCGCGTATCAACACCGCCAAGCGTATGCTGCAAAATTCCGGCTCGGACATCACCGACACAAACTGCGACGTCTACCCGACCTATTCGCTGTCCATCGGCAACCAGACAATGACCGAGAGCGAGATTGCCAACGCCATTCTGCGTACCGCCAGTGACGAGATCATCAACGGCACGGCTGTTTATGTGGACGACCAGCTGCTCTATGTCACCACTGAGGGCGACCACCTGCGCACCTATCTGGAAAACATCAAGGCCCCCTTTGAGGATGCCATGGACAGCAGCATCTACACGGCGTTTGCCCACAGTATCCGCTTGGTGGACGGCGTTTACCTGCAGGAATCCGTCAGCTCCTACGCCGATGTGATCAGCGCGCTGAGCGAGGGCGGCGGTATCCACACCTACACTGCTGTCGAGGGTGACACCGTACAGAGCGTTATCGACACCACCGGTGTCAACTTTGACTCGCTGGCACAGATGAACCCCGACCTGCTCTCCCTTGACCAGGAAATTCCCGAGGGCACCGTCATTACGACCGGCGCATCCTCGGCAGAGCTTATCAAGGTCAAGGTCGTCCGCCGCGACACCGAGACCGTGGCAATTCCCTTTGACACCCAGAACTCCGAGTCCGACCAGTACGATTTCGGCAAGGTCGTGACCGTGCAGGAGGGCGTGGACGGCTCGGAAGAAATCACCTACGAAACCACGATGATCGACGGTGCGGTCACTGACCGCCAGGCTGTGGCCTATAATGTGCTGCAGGCCCCCACGCCGGAAATCACCGTCACCGGTACCAAGCTTAAAAACGGCATGGTCGCCAAGGTCGGCTCTGGTTCCTTCATCTGGCCTGTACCGGGCTACAAGTATGTCAGCCGCTGGATGGGCAACGGCCACCGAGGCGCAGATATCTGCGCGGCCTACCACACGACCATTATTGCGTCCGACTCCGGCACGGTCGTTGCTGCCGGCTGGCATTACTCCTACGGCAACTATGTCGAAATCGACCATGGCAACGGCTACCGTACCCTGTACGGCCATATGTCCGAAATTGCCGTTACCCAGGGCCAGGCCGTCAGCCAGGGCCAGACCATCGGCTATGTCGGTTCCACCGGCAACTCCACCGGCAACCACTGCCACTTTGAGATGTCGTATAACGGCGCACTGTTCAGCGCCTATACGCTGTTTCCCGGTATGTAATTTGGCTTGAAAGTGCTGTCGAAAACAAGCACATCTTGTACTGTTTCACAAAAATTTTGCAAATAGGTAGAACAGGACTTTTCAATCACCGCAAAATGTTGTATAATCATGTAAAGTGTGTACTATTGGAACGCTGTCTGACAGAGGGTTGACGGCGAACCGCTGCACAAAGGAGAGCTACACTTGGAAAAATACGTTATTCGCGGGGGCAAGCCGCTGGTCGGCGATGTCAACATTGGCGGTGCCAAAAACGCCGCAGTTGCCATACTGCCTGCCACGATTTTAGCGGGCGGAAAATGCCTGATTGAAAATCTTCCCTGCATCAGCGACGTTATGGCGTCGCTGCAGATATTGAGCGAGCTAGGTGCCAGCATCCGCATGGTCAGCCGCAGCACCTATGAGATCGATACGACGCATATTGACAGCACCGAAGTCTCCAATGAGCTGTCTCGCCAGATGCGTGCCAGCTACTACTTCCTTGGCGCACTGCTGGGCCGCTTTGGGGCAGGGCAGGTCGCCATGCCGGGCGGATGTAACCTGGGTCCGCGCCCCATCGACCAACACTTGAAGGCATTCAACGCCTTCGGGGCCGAGGATTCGGTGGAGTACGGTCAAATCCATGTCAAGTCGAATCACCTTGTCGGCGGCCATGTGTTTTTTGACACAGTCTCCGTCGGCGCGACGATGAACGCTATGTTGGCGGCCGTTCTGGCTGAAGGCACTACGATCCTTGAAAACGTCGCACGTGAGCCGCACATCGTTGACCTTGCCAACTTCCTGAACATGATGGGCGCAGATGTACATGGCGCCGGTACGGATGTTATCAAAATCCACGGCGTCAAGCAGCTGCACGGCTGTAACTACTCTATCATCCCGGATCAGATCGAGGCCGGCAGCTACATGGTAGCCGCCGCCATCACCAAGGGCAATATCACGCTGCACAACGTCATCCCCAAGCATATGGAGCCTATCACAGCCAAGCTTCGTGCCGCAGGCTGCGAGGTGGAGGAATTTGACGATGCCCTGCGCATCACCCGCACAGGTGAGCTACGTCCACTGAAACTCAAGACAATGCCGCACCCCGGCTTTCCGACGGATATGCAGCCGCTGATGACGGCGCTGCTGACCCTTGCCAAAGGCACTTCCATCGTAACCGAGGGCATCTGGGAAAACCGTTTCCGCTATGTGGATGAGTTGATCCACATGGGTGCAAACATCCAGGTGGATGGCCAGGTCGCCGTCATTGAGGGCGTCAAGGAACTGCACCCCGCGCCGCTGCGGGCTACTGACCTGCGTGCCGGTGCCGCCATGGTCATGGCTGCGCTGGCAGCCGACGGCACAAGCGAAGTGGATGAGACCATCCACATCGAGCGCGGCTATGAGAACATTGTGGAGAAACTGCAGGCCCTGGGCGCAGATATCCGTCGTGTGGAAATTCCGGCCAATGCCGTGAGCCGGGCAATGTAAAAAACTCCTGGGCCGCTTAGGCGGCCCAATTTTTATGGAAAGCGTTAGGACAGACAAATGGCATATTTTACCACCTTGTATTCTGGCTCCTCCGGCAACTGTGGGCTGGTGCGCTGCGGCGACCAATATCTGCTCATCGATATGGGCAAAAGCTGCCGCACAACTCTGACTGCGCTGAAATCCCTGGGACTGGCCGTCAGCGACTGTGCTGGCATCCTCATCACGCACGAGCACTCCGACCACGTCGCCGGGCTGGACACCTTCCTGAAAAAATATCCCACCCCGCTGTACGGCTGCGCGGATACGCTGGATACCCTGCAATCCAGGGGAACCATCCCGCCTACGGTGGATGCAATTCCGGTGGACGGCCAGACGCTTGAAATTGGTGAGTTTACCGTGACATCTTTTCCCACCAGCCATGACGTGCCCTGCTGCGGTTACCGCGTCCGCGCAACGGACGGCCATGTGATGGCCCTTGCCACTGACCTTGGCTATCTGACGCCGGTCGTACAGGATAACCTGATCGGGTGTGACCTGGTAGCGCTGGAGGCCAACTACGACGCTTTCAGCCTGCACGGCGGGCCGTATCCCTACTACTTGAAAGTCCGCATTGCCAGCGACCGGGGCCACTTGGACAACAAGGCCTGCGCGGCGGAGATTCTTGACCTGATCCAGGACGGCTGCAAAAAGTTTGCCCTCTGCCATTTGAGCCAGACGAACAACTCGCCGGAGCTGGCGCTGACTACGGTCTATAACGTGCTGCTGGCAGCGGGCATCCAGCCCGGGCGGGATGTGCTGATTCAGGCGCAGCACCGCAGCGAAGTCAGCCCCTACATTGAATTTTAAGCGGGGAGAGACCATGCAGAATATTGATTTGATTGCCATTGGCAAGATGAACGCCGCCTACTTCGCGCAGGGTGTAGCCGAATATCAGAAGCGGCTGGGTGGTTTCTGCAATTTCCGCATTATCGAGCTGCCGGAGGTGCAGATTGCCGATAAAAACGCCAGCGATAAGCAGATTGCCAAAGCCCTGCAAAAGGAGGGAGAGGCGATTTTAGCCAGCGTGCGCAAGGGGGCGTATCTTGTTGCCCTCTGTGTCGAGGGCAGGCAGGTGTCCAGCGAGGACCTGGCTGCCATGATTGCTGAGCGTGCCATGAGCGGCGCAGGGGATATGGCGTTTGTCATCGGCTCCTCCCATGGGTTGGACGACAGCGTCAAGCGTGCCGCGCAGGCCCGCATCAGTCTGGGGCGTATCACATTGCCCCACCAACTGGCTCGCCTGGTCCTGACAGAGCAGCTCTATCGCGCCTGCACCATCAATGCAGGGATGAAATACCATAAGTAGGGGCGTCCTCGACGTCCCGGGCGGATGACAAGCATCGGCCCGCAAACCAACCGCCACCCCAAAACAAAAACTGCCCTGTGGAGTCATTCACTCCACAGGGCAGTTTCTATTTACAAATTAGTAGTGCAGCAGGTCGAGAGAATCCTGATACGGGGTCTCGGTGGCGACCTTCATGGTGGCTTCGCTCTTGTACTTGTTCAGCATAGCCACGCTCTTGGCGGGGTCAGCCAGCGTACCGGCACCGGCAATGCAGCCGCCCGGACAGGCCATGCCTTCCAGCAGGTAGCCATTGTACTTGCCGGCCTTGGCCATCATCATCATCTTCTTGCAGTCGGCCAGACCCTGGGCGCTCATGACCTTGACCTCGCGGTCGGGATCCATCTTCTTGATGGCGTTGACAACAGCCTGGGCAACACCGCCGGAAGCTGCAAAGCCACGGGCATCAGCACTGGCGCTGTTGAAGGCATCCTCCGGGTTGTCGGACAGGTCCGCAAAGTTGACAGCCTTCGCCTCGAACAGGCCCATCAGTTCCTCAAAGGTCAGCACAAAGTCGACCTCACTGCGGACGGAGCGACGGCTGGCTTCCAGCTTCTTGGCGGCGCAGGGGCCGACGAAGCAGATGCGGGCGTTGGGCTTTTCCTTCTTGATGAGGCGGGCGGTCAGGACCATCGGGGTCATGGCCATGCTGATGCACTCAGCCTGCTGGGGGAACAGCTTCTTCGCCATAACGCTCCACGCGGGGCAGCAGGACGTGCCCATGAACGGGATCTTGGCGGGAACTTCCTCCATGAAGTCCTTCGCCTCGTCGATGGTGCACAAATCGGCACCGATAGCGACCTCGTCCACATCGGCGAAGCCCAGCTGACGCATGGCCTCCTTCAGCTTGGCGGGGGTCATACCGGGGAACTGGTTGATGAAGGCGGGGGCGACGATGGCAACGACCTCGTCACCGCGCTTGATGGACTGGATCAGCTGGAAGATCTGACCCTTGTCGACGATGGCACCGAACGGGCAGTTGACAAGGCACATACCGCAGGAAACGCACTTATCGTAATCGATCTCGGCACGGCCGTGCTCGTCAGAGTGGATCGCGCCCATGCCGCAGGCGGCGGCGCAGGGACGCTCGGTCTTGACGATGGCGCTGTAGGGGCAGCTGTTGACGCAGCGGCCGCACTTGACGCACAGGCTCTGGTCAATGTGGCTCTTGCCGTTGCGGAAGCTGATGGCGTGCTTGGGGCAGACCTCCTGGCAGGGATGCGCCAGACAGCCCTGGCACATGGCCGTGACCTTGATGACCTTCTCCGGGCAGGCGTTGCAGGCAAACTTGATGACGTTGATCAGCGGCGGCTCGTAGTACTTGTCTGCGATGACGCTGTGCTCCAGACCCTCGCTGGCAGGGACGCTCTCGTCCAGCGGGCGCAGGGACATACCCATAGCCAGGCGGACACGCTCAGAGATGATGGCTCTCTCCAGGAAGATACTGCTACGCAGGGATTTCTCCTCGCCGGGGATGATCTTGAAGGGCAGCTCACGCATCAGCTGCTCGTAATCGGAAAGCTCGTTGACCTCATAGGCCATGCGGGCAACCTCAGTGAACACCTTGCGACGGATATCCGTTACGGGGGTGTAAATGCCTCTCATTCTAATTGCTCCTTTTTTTTGCTCCGTTTGCTCTTAAATGGACTTATCGGCGGGCATACCCGCTCCTGTTAAAATTTTACCAAAAATCCATGCTTTTTGCAAGAGGACAGGCAACAAAAAACAGGAAAAATAAGCATATTTTTTGCTTCGCAGTAAATGTAGGGTCGAACATTGTTCGCCCCTACAAATATGTAGCTATCAGATACTCTCCGCCCGGCAGCGTTTGCCGTCCCACGCTCCCAGCGTCACATCCACAATATCCCCGGTTTTGTGCCCGGGGGCGCTGACCAGCACCGGCAGGTACTGCTTGGTGTAGCCGGTGAACAGCGTGTTGGACAGCGGCGTTTCCAGCAGTACACTGGCCGTGCGGCCCTGCATGGCGGCCACCTCGGCGGCGCGTACTTCCTCCACAGCGGCAGTCATACGGCGGCTGCGGGATTCCTTCTCGTGCTCTGGTACCTGGCCGGGGAAGTCATACGCGGCTGTTCCCTCGCGGCGGGAGTAGGGGAACACGTGTACCTTCAAAAACTGCATCCCGGTCACGAAAGCCATGCTGGCTTCAAAGTCTTCCTCGGTCTCACCGGGAAAACCGACAATGACGTCGGTCGTAAAGCTGACCTTCTCCGCACCGAAGGCTTCCCGCAGTTTGGCGGCAATGTCGGCGTACTGGGCCGTGGTGTAGGGGCGGCGCATGGCGCGCAGCGTCTTATCGCAGCCGCTTTGCAGGCTCAAATGGAACTGCGGGCAGAGTTTTTTCACGCCCGCCATCCGGAGAATATCCTCGTCGTGCAGCATATCCGGATCCAGGCTGCCAAGGCGGATACGCTCAATGCCGGGCACCTCGGCGGCTTTCTCAATCAGTTCCACCAGGCTTGTGCCGCTGTCGGTGCCGTAGCTGGGCAGGCTGATGGCCGTCAGCACGACCTCTTTATAGCCTGCGTCGGACAGACGGCGCAGTTCTTCCAGCACGCTGGCCTCGTCTCGGCTGCGCACCGGGCCGCGGGCGCGGGGAATGACGCAGTAGGCACAGCGGCGGTTGCAGCCATCCTCGACCTTGACAAAGGCGCGGGTGTGCTCGGCAAACTTATCCATGGGCAGTTCTTCAAACCGTTCTCCCTTCTCATGGGGACGGATATCTACCACACGCTCCTCCTCGCCGTTCAGCACCTTCTGCACATCGGCCAGAATCGCGTGCCGGTTGCCGGAGCCGGTCACAACGTCAGCCTCAGCGATCTCGGCGGCCTCCTCGGGGAAAGCCTGGGGATAGCAACCGGTCAACACCGTCACCGCGCCGGGGTTCTCGCGCTTGGCGCGGCGCAGCCACTTACGGCTTTTCTGGTCACCGAAATTCGTGACGGTGCAGCTGTTGACGATATAGACATCGGCCCCTTCCTCGTTGGAGACGACGGTGTAGCCGTTTTCCTCAAACAACTGTGCCAGTGCGCCAGTTTCGTTCTGATTTACCTTGCAGCCCAAGGTGTAAAAAGTTACCCGCATGGTTTTGTGTCCTTTACATATAGAATAGCTTTCCTATTATAATAGAAAAACCACGAAAGTGCAATACTAATTCCAGGCGCCGCCGCATAGCTTTAGACAAAGCGATTTCCGCCGGAGGTGTGCTTCCATGAAAAAACGTGTCATAACTCTCTTGCTCTGCCTTGTATTGGCGGTGCTGTCCATCCTGCGCGGGTTTGCTGCGTCCGCTGAAGGCATCCCCCCTGCCACAATCGCCGACTTTGACGTGCCCTGCGCGGCGGCTATCCTCATTGATGAGGACTCCGGCACAGTGCTGTACGAGAAAAACGCCGACGACCGTCGCCCCATTGCGTCCATCACCAAAGTTATGACGCTGCTGCTGACCTTTGAGGCACTGGAAGCGGGGAAGATACACCTGGACGATTTTGTCCCGGTCAGCGAGCATGCCTACCACATGGGCGGCAGCCAGATATGGCTGGAACCCGGCGAGCAGATGACGCTTGACGATATGCTCAAGGCTATCTGTATTTCCAGCGCCAACGATGCCGCTGTGGCGGTGGCCGAGTATGTCGGCGGCAGTGAAACGGCGTTTGCCCAGCAGATGAACACCCGCGCCGCCGAGCTGGGCATGACGAGCACCCACTTTTCCAATGCCTGCGGCCTGGACGAGGAAGGCCACCTCTCGTCAGCCCGGGATGTGGCCCTCATGAGCCGCGAAATTCTCCTGCATCATGCCGAGGTGCGGAACTACTGCTCCATCTGGATGGATACTCTGCGCGGCGGCGCAACGCAGTTGGTCAACACCAACAAACTGCTGAAAAGCTACTCCGGCATCACAGGGCTGAAAACCGGCACCACCGGCAAGGCGGGCGTCTGCATCTCCGCCAGTGCCGAGCGCGACGGCCTGCGGCTGATTGCCGTTGTGCTGGGGTCTGCCTCGGGCAAGGAGCGTTTCCAGGCTGCCAGCGCGCTGTTGGACTACGGCTTTGCCCACTATGAGAGCGCTGCCGCTGAGCTGCCCGCCGATGCGCCGCAGACGCTGTCCGTCACCCACGGCACTGCGGAAACCGTGACACTGACCTATACGGCCCCGAATCGCTGCCTGATGCCTAAGGGCGAGGGCACGGCGTTGGAAGCCGCTATCGACCTGCCCGAAAAGCTGGAAGCCCCGGTGACGGCAGGGCAGACTGTCGGTACTGTGACGATACGCAATAACGGCGCGGAAGTGCAGGTATACCCCATCACGGCGGCACAGGACGTTGATGCGTTAAGTTTCGGCTATTGCTTCCGCAAATTGGCACGAAGCCTGGTTGCTTTGGATTGATTTTGTGCAAATTTCATGAAAAAGTCGAAAAAACACCCCGGCTTTTGCTTGACAATACCGACAGAAAACGGTATCATTGGGATATAAAAATAACAAAGGAGGAGTTAAAGATGGCTGTTAGTTTTAACGGTAAGCATCTTGCAAAATTCATCCGTCCTGAAGAATATGAGGCAATCTATCCGCAGGTCGAGTTAGCCCACAAGCAGCTGGAAACCAAGACTGGTGCCGGCAATGACTTTTTGGGTTGGCTGGACCTGCCTGTTACTTATGACAAGGAAGAATTTGCCCGCATCAAAGAAGCTGCGCAGAAGATTCGTTCCGATTCCGATGTGCTGCTGGTCGCCGGTATCGGCGGCTCCTACCTGGGTGCCCGCGCTGTGGTCGAGGCCGTCAAGGGCCTGTATCACAACGAGGTCGATGACGGCCTGAAAATCTACTTCTGCGGCAACACCATCAGCCCCACCGCGCTGAACGATATCATCAAGCTGACGAAGGGCAAGCGTTTCTCCATCAACGTTATCTCCAAGTCCGGCACCACCACCGAGACGGCCCTTGCCTTCCGCGTGCTGCGCAAGCTGCTGGAAGATTCTGTCGGTGTCGAGGAAGCCAACAAGCGCATCTACGCCACCACCGACCGCGCTAAGGGCACGCTGAAACAGCTTGCCACCGAGCAGGGCTGGCCTACCTTCGTTGTTCCTGATGACGTCGGCGGCCGCTACTCTGTGCTGACTGCTGTTGGTCTGCTGCCCATCGCTTGTGCCGGCATCGACATCGACGAGCTGATGCAGGGCGCTGCCGAAGGCCGCGAGAAATTCGGCAAGCTGAGTATGGACAACGATGCTTACCGCTACGCCATGACCCGCAACATCCTGTACCGCAAGGGCAAGAGCGTCGAGACGCTGGCCTGCTTTGAGCCTGACTTTACAATGATGAACGAGTGGTACAAGCAGCTGTTCGGCGAGAGCGAGGGCAAGGATCAGAAGGGCCTGATGCCCACTTCCTGCATCTTCTCCACTGACCTGCATTCCATGGGCCAGTTCCTGCAGGACGGCGCTCGCGTCATGTTTGAGACTTACGTCGATATCAAGAACACCCGCAACGACTTCTATATTGAAGAGCTGGAGGGCAACTTCGACGGCCTGAACTTCCTGGCAAACCAGAACATGAGCGTCGTCAACCGCAAGGCTATGGAGGGCACCATCCTCGCCCATACCGACGGCGGCGTTCCTCTGGGCCTGATCGAAGTTGACAGCCTGTCCGCTCATGATGTCGGCGAGTTGATTTATTTCTTCTGGAAAGCCTGCGCGATTTCCGGCTATCTGCTGAGCGTCAACCCGTTTGACCAGCCCGGCGTTGAGAGCTACAAGAAGAATATGTTCGCCCTTCTTGGCAAGCCCGGCTATGAGGATCGCAAGGCCGAGCTGGAAGCTGCACTGAAAGATTAAAGGAACTACGCGCACCGCGCGCTGACGAATATAAGGAGGTAACCCCCTATGCTGAAACTGATTGTTGGAACCAAAGGCTCCGGTAAGACCAAGACCATGATCGATATGATCGACAAGGCCGTTAAGACCACCTCCGGCAACATTGTTGTCATTGAAAAGTGCATGAAGCTCACCACCGAGATCAACCACTCCGCCCGCCTTGTTGACGTGGACGAGTACGGCATCGTTGGCGCTGATATGCTGTACGGCTTTGTCGCCGGTATGCTGGCCGGCAACTACGACATCACCGAGCTGTTCCTGGACGGCATCCTGCGCATCACCGACCACGACATGGCCGCTGCTGCCAAGGTTCTGAACGCCATCGACAAGATTACCTCCAACATCGAGGTCGTCGTCACCGTTTCTGCTGACGCTGCCGATCTGCCGGAGGATCTGAAGAAGTTCGTCATCTGAACCTTTTAGGATCACAGAAATTGAGATTTCGGGGCGGGGAAGTGCTTCCCGCCCCGATTTTATGCGAAAAATCCAAAAAAATCTCAACTTTTTGTGTTTTACGTGTTGACAAGACCCTTCCGCTTGTGTATACTATTTAAGCAACCTTTTGAGGTGTACTATGCAATTTAATCTTCGCACTTTTCTGGAAAGCGGCCGCAAGCCCTACATGGCACATTTTGAGGCTGACTTTTCCCAGGCGGACTTTGGGGGATACAGCGTAAACGCCCCGGCAGTATGTGACTTTACGGCGACGCTCACCGAGGATGGCGCAGCGTTGCTGTTGTGTGTAAAGGCCCATGTAGATGCTGAGTGTGCCCGTTGCCTGGAACCCATCACCCGCGATTACGATTTCCAGCGCGAGTATTTCGTGCGGGATCGTGATTTGGAAGACCCGGATTTTGAACTGCCGTGCAACGATAATGGCTGTCTCGACCTCGAAGAACTTGCCTATCAGGAGTTGATTTTTGAGGTACCCGCGGTACTGCTGTGCAGTGCTGATTGTCAAGGTCTATGCCCCATCTGCGGACGAAAGAAGGCGGCAGGGTGTTCCTGCCAACCGGCAGACAATGCTGCCCCTGTGGATGCAAGGCTTAGCATATTAAAACAACTATTAAGTTGAATTTCACCAAGGAGGTGTCCGATTATGGCTATCGTACCCAAGAGAAAGCATTCTCAAGCCCGCCGCGATAAACGTCGCTCTAATGTCTGGAAACTGGAGGCGCCTACGCTGGTGAAGTGCCCGCAGTGTGGCGAACTGAAGGTTCCCCATAAGGTTTGCGGCAAGTGTGGCTACTACAAAGGCCAGGAAGTCATCAAGAAAGAGGCGTAAGTTTCTTGCGTGGGGAGGGCGATGCCTTCCCCATTTTTTGTTGTGATTACAAGGAGTGTGAAGCGATGGCCCTGTACGTGACGGCGGTGGACGAAAATTCCCCGGCTGAAAAATTCGGCATCACCGTAGGCTGCGCGCTGCTGGCCATCGACGGCCACCCTTTGAACGATGCGCTGGATTACCAGTTCTATACAACGCCGAAAAGTTTTTCTCTGGAGCTCTGTAAGGACGAACAGCACCGCACCGTGCAGGTGGAAAAAGGTGAGTATGAGCCGCTGGGCTGCAACTTCAAGACCTACCTGGGCGACGAAAAGCACAGCTGCGCCAACCATTGTATGTTCTGCTTCATCGACCAGCTGCCGCCCGGCATGCGCGAACCGCTCTATTTTAAAGATGACGACGAGCGCCTGAGCTTCCTTTTCGGCAACTATATCACGCTGACGAACCTGACCGAGCACGAGATCGACCGTATCATCCAAATGCACATCAGCCCGATTTTTGTCTCAGTCCACACGACAAACCCAGAACTGCGGGTGCGGATGCTGGCGAACAAGCGCGGGGGCGAGGTGCTGAAATACCTGCCCAAGCTGGCGGCGGGCGGAATCGAGCTGAACTGTCAGCTTGTGCTCTGCCGCGGCGTTAACGACGATGACGAACTGCGCCGCACCCTGACAGATCTGCTGGCCCTGCGCCCGCAGGTGGGCAGTATTGCCGCCGTGCCCGCCGGTGTGACGGACTACCGCGATAAGCTGTTCAAGCTGACGCCCTACGATAAGGAATCCGCCGCCGCTACACTGGATATCCTGGAGGAGTTCGCCCGGAAATGCCGCACTGAGTACGGCCGCAGCGTCGTCTACCCCAGCGATGAGTGGTATCTGACCGCGGAGCGCCCGCTGCCGCCCGCTGAGTTCTACGACGAGTTTGCCCAGCTGGAGGATGGCGTGGGCATGTGGCGGCTCTACCACGATACCTTCCTGGAAGAACTGGAAAATTACTCCGGCCTGGTCTTGCCCCACAGCATGGACGTTGTCACCGGCACGCTGGCCGGGCCGCTGATTCAGGATTGCGCAGACGCACTGATGCAGAGATACCCGCAGGTAAAGATTACCGTGCATGAGATCAAAAATGAGTATTTCGGCGGCAACGTCAGCGTGGCGGGGCTTATCACCGGTACGGATATCATCAAGCAGTGCGGCGGCAATCTGCACAGCGACCTGCTGGGCGTGCCCGAGGTCATGATCCGCGACGAAAAAGGCCAGTTTCTCGACGATATCACGCTGGAAGAACTGGGCAGGACGCTGGGCTGCCGGGTCATCAGTATCCCCACCGACGGCGGCGGGTGCTGTAAGGCCATGCTGACCAGCCACAAGCGCAAAACGATAAAATTCAAACGATAAGAGAGTAGAGAGGGAGGAGAGCAGATATGGCAAAACCGATCGTAGCCATCGTGGGCCGCCCCAATGTGGGCAAGTCCACCATCTTCAATAAACTGACCGGCCAGCGCCTCGCCATCGTCGAGGACACCCCCGGCGTCACCCGCGACCGCATTTTCTGCGATTGCGAGTGGTCCGGCCACAAATTCTTGCTGGTAGATACCGGCGGCATTGAGCCGCGCATCGACGACGGCCTGCTGGCCCATATGCGGGAGCAGGCCCAGCTGGCCATCGACTCCGCTGACTGCATCGTCATGGTCACGGAACTGTCCGCAGGCGTTACGCCCCAGGATCAGGACGTTGCCGGTATGTTGATGCGCAGCGGCAAGCCGGTGGTGCTGGCTGTCAACAAGTGCGACAAAGTCGGCGAACCGCCGATGGAACTGTACGACTTTTACAGCCTGGGCCTGGGTGAGCTGATTCCGGTTTCCGGCGTACACGGCCACGGCACCGGCGATTTGCTGGACGCCGTCTGCGCCCACCTCAACTTTGAGGAGGACGAGGAGGACACCGACGACCGCATCACAGTCGCCGTCATTGGCCGCCCCAACGTGGGCAAATCCAGCCTCATCAACCATATCCTGGGCGAAAACCGCCTGATTGTTGCCAACGAGGCTGGTACGACCCGCGACGCCATTGACACGATGGTCGAGAACAAGTACGGCAAGTTTGTTTTTACCGACACCGCCGGCCTGCGCAAGCGCGGCAAGGTAGAGAGCGGCGTCGAACGATACAGCGTGCTGCGCAGTCTGGCCGCCGTCGAGCGCAGCCGCGTCTGCGTCATTATGATTGACGCGACGGTCGGCTTCACCGAGCAGGACTCAAAGGTCGCGGGCTATGCCCACGAGCAGGGCAAAGCCTGCATCATTGCCGTCAACAAGTGGGACGCTGTCGAGAAGGACAGCTACACCATGGACGCCATGCGCAAAAAGCTGGAAGAGGATTTCAGCTTCATGTCCTATGCGCCCATCATCTTCATCAGCGCCAAGACCGGCCAGCGCATCGACAAGCTGTTTGAGACAATTCACTTTGTGGATGTCCAGAACGGTACCCGCGTGCCTACCGGTGCTTTGAACGAGATGCTGGCCCGCGCCACCGCCAAGGTCCAGCCGCCGTCCGACAAGGGCAAGCGCCTGAAGGTATTCTATATCACACAGATTTCCACCCGCCCGCCGACGTTTGTCTGCTTCGTCAACCAAAAGGCACTGTTCCATTTCTCGTACCAGCGCTACCTGGAAAACCAGATCCGTGAGACGTTCGGCCTGACTGGCACGCCCATCAAGATGATTACCCGTGAGCACGGCGACGGCGCGGTCAAAGCAGGGAAGGTGTAACCCATGATATTCAATATCTTTCTGGCCTGCGTGCTGACTGCAGCGGGCGGCTACCTGCTGGGCAGCATTCTGTTCGGCGTGCTGATTTCCAAGGTCATGTACAACGATGATGTGCGCAATCATGGCAGCGGCAACGCCGGCATGACCAATGTTCTGCGTACCTACGGCAAACTGCCCGCTGTGTTTACAACCATCGGCGATGTGGGCAAGAGCGTTGCGGCTGTCAACCTGGGCCGCTTCATCTTTGACGCACTGCTCTCCGGCACAGGTGCGGCCTGGCAGAACCCGCTGGATCCCGTCTGCGGCGCGTATCTGGCTGCCATCTTCTGCATGATCGGCCATAGCCGCCCGCTTTTCTTCGGCTTCAAAGGCGGCAAGGGCGTGTTGGTCGGCGCGGGTTCCGCCCTCGCCACCGAGCCGCTGGTCTGCGCGGTGCTGCTGGGCATCTTCCTGATTGAAGTTGCCGTCACCCGCATCGTCTCACTGGGCAGCATCATCATTGCTGCGCTGTATCCTGTGGGCACTCTTATCAACCTGATTGCCCGTGGGGCCAACCTGCCCACCATCGTGTTCAGCACGATTTGCTGCGTCATCATGGCCGCTATGGTCATCTGGCTGCACCGCTCGAACATCGAGCGCCTGAAAAACGGCACCGAGTACCGTTTTGGACAAAAGAAGTAACCTGTCCCAACGACACCGCATGATTTTGGTCATGCGGTGTTTTTTGTACATTGCGATTGATTGTGTTCATCCGCTATACTAAACAGGTGATGTGACATGACAAAAGATATAGACTTTGTGTGGCCGCTGCTCCAGCAGCACCAGGGCGAAACTTTCTACACCGCCAAGGGCCTGCCGTTTACCTACACTATCCGCGGCGGGGAACTGTTCGTGGACCGGCGCAGCAAATCCATTACAATTTCCACCGTGGCGAATGCACTGGAAAAAATTGTCGCGTTGGAAATGGACGGTATCCCCATCACTGGGCCGAAGAAAATCGGCTGCTATGGGGCAAGCTATCTCTATCCGGTACTGCTTGCGCTGGGGATTTTTACCATTCCCGACAGCAGTCAAAATGTGAACGTAATATGAAATCTATACAATTTACTTCTTTTCCGTGAAAAATAACTGTTGAAATATTGCACACACTGTTGTATACTGTGAGTATTGAGGCTGATGATGTGGGAGGAGGATCAATGAAAGATGTGGGAGGAGGATCAATGAAAGGCTTGTACGATGTCGCCCGCCATCTGGTCTGGCTGACCCAGTTCGGCCTTTCCATCGTCATTCCGCCTGTGCTCTGCATTATGGGTGCAGTATGGTTGCAGCGGCAGTTCGCCCTGGGCGGCTGGGTCGTGGCCGTGGGCGTTTTCGTCGGCGTGCTGGCGGCGGTAAGCTGCCTGCAAGGTTCACTGAAAGCCATGGATCGGCAGGGGAAAGCCCCGAAGCAAAAGGGTCCGCCGCCTGTAAACTTTAACCAACATTAGAAAGGAGCACCACCTTTGCGAAAGCATGAGGATATTTTCGGGCAGGTCAGCCGCCTGGCGGTGGCGGTAGCCCTCTGCATCGCAGCCATGCTGGCTGTCTATGCGCTGGCGGGCCGGTTTACCAATACCGTGCTGCTCGGTGCGCTGATTGGTTTTGTGCTGGCTATGGGCAACTTTATCTCGCTGTGCATTACCGTTTCCAACGCCCTTGACCGTACGGTCAAAGGGGACAACCCACAGAAAGCCCAGCTGCAGATTCAATCGTCCGGCGTAATCCGCCTGGTGGTGCTGGTCATCATCTACATTCTGTTGTTCCGCGCAAAGTTCTGTGACCCGCTGGCTACCATTCTACCGCTGCTTTTTGCGCAGGTAAGTCTGAAACTGATTGAGTTCTTCCGCAAGGATGAATCCGAACCTACAAAAAAGGACGGTGATACCACCCCATGAATGGTCCGAAAATCTACTTTACCATACCGCTGCTCGGCGGCATCGACATTACCCAGACGACCGTTTCTTCCTTTGTGGTCATGGTGCTGCTCTGCACGGCGGCCGTTGTGCTGGGCGGCAACCTTCAAAAGCGTCCCGGTCGGCGGCAGGTGCTTGTTGAAAAGGGCGTGACGATGCTCTATGACATGGTCGAAAGCACGATGGGCAAGCACAACAGCTATTGGACGCCCTACATCGGCGCGCTGTTCCTCAGCTCGATCTGCGGTTCTTTTATCGGCATGACCGGTATTTTCCGCTCATCTACCGCTGATTTGTCCACGACCTTTACCTGGGCACTGATGACCAGCTTTCTATGCTGGGGCTGTTCCATCAAGCGCAACGGCGTGGGCGGCTGGCTCAAGGGCTTTACCGAGCCCATCGTGGTCATGACGCCGATGAACCTTGTCTCTGAAATCGCACAGCCGATCTCTATGGCATTCCGTCACTTCGGCAACATTGCTGGCGGCAGCGTTCTGACCAGTCTGGTCTATTCGGCGCTGGCAACCGTCTCGGCTGCCGTGCTGGGCCTTGTGGGCCGCAGCCTTGTGGTGGGCATCGTGATCCTTGCCATTGGTGCGGCGCTGCTGTACAGCGGCGTCAAGGGCAAAAAAATGGCCCGTAAAATCTTTGGCACGGTCTTTGCCGTGACCGGCGCACTCTCCCTCTTGGGGCTGACAGGCGTACCTTATCTGGAGGTCGGTGTTCCCGGCATCCTGAGCCTGTATTTTGATATTTTCTCCGGCGGCGTACAAGCCCTTGTTTTCAGCCTGTTGACAATGGTGTATGTGGGCAATGCCTGCCCGCCCCCGGCAGAAGCATGACATTGTATTTATTATTTTAGGAGGATTCTTTTATGGAAGCTGCAATCGTAAAAGCTGCCTGCGCCATCGGCGCCGGTATCGCAATGGGCTTTGGTGCTATCGGCCCGGCTATCGGTGAAGGCAACGCCGTCGGCAAGGCGCTGGAGGGCATGGCCCGCCAGCCTGAAATGGCCAACGACCTGCGTACCAACATGATTCTGGGCTGCGCCATCACCGAGTCGACCGGCATTTACTCGCTGGTCATCGCGCTGCTGCTGCTCTTCGTGTTCTGATAAATCTTGCTGAAATTGGAGGAATAGCTCATGACGGGCTTTGAAAGTTTTGTAGGCGTCAACCCGTGGACTGCGCTGTTTACCTTCTGCAATATGCTCATCACCTTTGCAGTGCTGAGAAAGTTCCTTTTCAAGCCGGTAAAGAAGATGATCGACGACCGCCAGCAGGAGATTGATACGATGTACGCCGACGCCGATGCTGCCAAGCAGAAGGCCGCCGACCTTGAGAAAGAGTACGCGGATCATCTGCAGCGCATTAAGGATGAGCGCGACACGATGCTGCGTGAGGCGACCGCCCGCGCCCAGAAGCGCGAGGAAGAGATCGTCAGCGAAGCCAAGGCCGAGGCTGCGTCCATCCGCGCTGCGGCAGAGGCAGACATTGCCCAGGAACGCAAGAAGGCTGTCAATGACCTGAAAAACGAGATCGGCGGCATGGCTGTCGAGATTGCCGGTAAGGTCGTCGAGCGCGAGATCAAGGAGTCTGACCATCAGGCTTTGATCGATGAATTTATCCGGAATGTGGGGGATGCCTCATGACCGAGCTTGCGAAACGCTACGGCGGAAGCCTGTATGACCTGGCAGCCGAGGAAAAACTGACCGAGGAGCTTTTGCAGGAATTGCAGACTGCGGTGGACAGCATCGAGGCCGAGCCGCAGTACAAGCGCCTGCTGGCAACGCCCAGCGTACCGAAAAAAGAGCGCTGCGCCCTGCTGGACAAGGCGTTCGAGGGGGCGCATCCGTACCTTGTCAACTTTCTCAAACTTTTGTGCGAGGAAAATTTGATTGGGGAACTGCCCGGCGTGTTGCGTGCCTACCGGGACCGTTACAATGAGGATAACGGCATTCTGGAAGTTACGGCGGTATCGGCTGTGGCATTGGCCGCTCCCGCCCGCGAAAAACTGCTGGCAAAATTGCAGAAGATGACAGGCAAAAACATCGTCCTGACCGAGACCGTAGACCCCAGCGTGCTGGGCGGCCTGCGGCTGGATATGGGCGGCAAGCGCCTGGACGGCACGGTGCAGCGCCATTTGGAGCGCCTGCGCGAGGAAATCGACGGTGCCGTGCTTTAACACATTACACCTATTTTATAGAATTGTGTGGTGAACCAAACAGTGCAACTAAAACCCGAACAAATCTCCCGCATCATCCGTTCCCAGATCAAGTACTACGAAAATGCCATTGAGCAGACCGAGACCGGAACGGTAACGATGGTGGGCGACGGTATTGCGCGCGCTGCAGGGCTTGACAACTGTATGGCCGGTGAGCTGGTCCAGTTTGAGAGCGGTACCTACGGCATGGCGCAAAACCTGGAAGAAAACAGTGTCTCCATCGTCCTGCTTGGTGACGATGAAGGCATCAAAGAGGGCAGTACCATCAAGCGCACCGGTAAAGTCGTTTCCGTGCCGGTAGGCGAGGGGATGATTGGCCGTGTCGTCAACGCGCTGGGCCAGCCCATCGACGGTAAAGGCCCCATCGAAGCTGCCGACTATCGTGCCATTGAGTCGCCTGCGCCCGGAATCCTTGACCGCCAGCCGGTCAAGCAGCCGCTGCAGACCGGCATCAAGGCCATCGACTCGATGATCCCCATTGGCCGCGGCCAGCGTGAGCTGATCATCGGCGACCGCCAGACCGGCAAGACCGTCATTGCGACCGATACCATCATCAACCAGAAGGGCAAGGATGTTCTGTGCATCTACGTCGCCATCGGTCAGAAGCGTTCTACCGTGGCAACGCTGGTGGAGAACCTGGAGAAAAACGGTGCTATGGCGTACACAACGGTCGTCTGCGCCACCGCGTCCGAGCTGTCGCCCTTGCAGTATATCGCCCCTTACGCAGGCTGCGCCATGGGCGAGTACTTCATGAACAAGGGCAGACACGTCCTGATTATCTATGACGATTTGTCCAAGCATGCTGTCGCGTACCGTGCGCTGTCGCTGCTGATTCGCCGTCCCCCGGGACGCGAGGCATACCCTGGCGACGTTTTCTATCTGCACAGCCGTCTGCTGGAACGCGCCGCCAAGCTGAGCGACGCCAAGGGCGGCGGCTCGCTGACCGCACTGCCCATCATCGAGACACAGGCTGGCGACGTTTCGGCCTATATCCCGACGAACGTTATTTCCATTACCGACGGTCAGATTTTCCTGGAGACCGAGCTGTTCCATGCAGGTATCCGCCCGGCTGTCAACCCCGGTATCTCGGTTTCCCGTGTCGGAGGCAACGCCCAGATCAAGGCCATGAAAAAGGTTGCCGGTACACTGAAACTGATTTACTCCCAGTACCGCGAGCTGCAGGGCTTCGCCCAGTTCGGCTCTGACCTGGACGCCGACACTAAAGCGCGTCTGGCGCAGGGCGAGCGCATCGTCGAAGTGCTGAAGCAGGATCGCAACAGTCCTGTCGCCGTCGAGAAGCAGGTTGCTATTCTCTATGCGACGATTCACGGCTATCTGAAAGAGGTCGCCGTGTCCGATATTGCCGAGTATGAGCAGCGTCTCTATGACTACCTGGACGAAAATGTCACCGCTGCTGGCGTGATGGAGACCATCCGCACCACCGGCGATTTGAAACCGGAGACCGAGGAACAGCTCAAGCAGGTACTGGCCGACTTTACTGCACAGTTCCTCAAAGAAAAATAAACTGCAAAGGAGGTGCCGCCGATGGCCGGTTCCATGAAAGAAATCAAGCTGCGTATCCGAAGCGTCGAAAGCACCATGCAGATCACCAAGGCTATGGAGCTCGTGGCGTCCAGCAAACTGCGCCGCGCCAAAGAGCGTGTCGAGGGTAGCCGCCCCTATTTTGAGACGCTATACGAGACGCTGTTTGACATCGTGGGGACAGATTCCGCGTTTGACAGTCCTTACCTTGCCAAGCGGGAGACGAACCGCCGCCTGTATATCGTCATTGCAGGCGACCGCGGGCTGGCGGGCGGCTACAACGCCAACATCTTAAAGGCAATCGAAGCCGACGCTGCGAGCAGCGACTACTGCGTGCTTCCCATCGGCAAAAAGGCCGTTGAGCATTTCGAGCGCCGCAAGGCCAATGTGCTGACTACTGCCTTTGCCGAAGCGGGCGATTTGTCCGTGAGTGATTGCTTTGAGATTTCCCGCCTTGTCTGCCAGAAATTTCTGGCAGGGGAGTTTGACGAGATACGCCTTGGTTTTACGCAATTTGTCTCGATGCTGACCCAGACGGCCACCGTGCTGCCGGTGCTGCCTTTCGACGCCAAGCGCCCCGAGCCGGGCCACGAGCGCGAGAGCCTGATGCTGTACGAGCCGGACGGCAAAGCTGTCTTTGACTCCATCATCCCCGAGTATCTTGCAGGTGTCGTCTACGGTGCTTTGTGCGAGAGCGTTGCCAGTGAACAAGGCGCGCGCCGTATGGCCATGGACGCCGCCACTAAGAACGCAGGTGAGATGATCGACCACCTGAACCTGTATTACAACCGCGCCCGCCAGGCCGCCATCACCCAGGAAATTACCGAGATTGTGGCTGGCGCGGACGCCGAGTCTTAAACGAAAAAGCCCACTAAAGGAGTGTGTGCTATGCCAGAAAAACACATCGGAAAGGTCGTACAGGTCATGGGACCTGTACTGGACATCCGATTCAAGGACGGTGAACTGCCTGCCCTGCTCAACGCCATTGAGGTGGAAAACAACGACAAAAAGCTGATCGTCGAGGTCGCCCAGCATGTCGGCGACAACGTGGTCCGCTGCATTGCCATGGCCGCCACCGACGGCCTTGTGCGCGGCGCGGATGCTGTGGACACCGGTGAGCCTATCAAGGTGCCCGTCGGTGACGAATGCCTCGGCCGCGTGTTCAACCTACTGGGTGAGCCGGTCGACGAGCAGCCCGCCCCCGAAAATACCGAGCGCTGGCCCATCCACCGCCAGGCCCCCGCTTTTGACGAGCAGGAATCCGCAACGGAAATTCTGGAGACCGGCATCAAGGTCGTTGACTTGATATGCCCCTATGCCAAGGGCGGCAAAATCGGTCTGTTCGGCGGTGCCGGTGTCGGCAAAACCGTTCTGATCCAGGAATTGATCTACAACATCGCGACGGCCCACAACGGCTACTCTGTCTTTACCGGCGTCGGCGAGCGCACCCGCGAGGGCAACGACCTGTACGGTGAAATGCGCGAGAGCGGCGTTCTGAACAAGACCGCGCTGGTCTATGGCCAGATGAATGAGCCGCCGGGAGCACGTATGCGCGTCGCCCTGTCCGGCCTGACGATGGCGGAGTATTTCCGCGATGTCAAGCATCAGGATGTGCTGCTCTTCATTGACAACATCTTCCGTTTCACGCAGGCCGGTTCCGAGGTCTCGGCGCTGCTGGGCCGTATGCCCTCTGCCGTCGGCTACCAGCCAACACTGGCCACCGAAATGGGTGCCTTGCAGGAGCGTATCACATCCACCCGCAAGGGGTCCATCACGTCTGTGCAGGCCGTCTACGTGCCCGCTGACGACCTGACAGACCCTGCGCCCGCCACTACCTTTACCCACCTGGATGCCACCACGGTTTTGAGCCGTGATATCGCCTCCCAGGGCATTTATCCGGCTGTTGACCCACTGGATTCTACCTCTCGTATCCTTTCGCCCGAGGTAGTCGGCCAGGAGCATTACGAGGTCGCCCGCGCCGTGCAGCAGGTCTTGCAGCGCTACAAGGAATTGCAGGACATCATCGCCATCATGGGCATGGATGAACTGTCCGAGGAGGACAAGGTCACGGTCGCCCGCGCCCGCAAGGTGCAGCGCTTCCTGTCCCAGTCCTTCCATGTAGCGGAGCAGTTCACCGGTATGCCCGGCCAGTATGTGCCGCTGAAGGAAACCATCCGCGGCTTCAAGATGATTCTGAACGGCGAGTGCGACAGCATCCCCGAGAGTTGTTTCCTGTTTGCAGGCACCATCGATGATGTGCTGGCTAAGGCCAAGCAACAGTAAGGTGGTGGGCGTATGGCAACTTTCCCGCTCAAAATCTTAACGCCGGACGGTGTCGCCTATGACGGCCCGGCCGTGTCGGTATCCTGCCGGACCATCAACGGTCAGGTGCAGCTGCTGGCAAAGCATATTGACTTCTGCACGGCCCTGGGTATGGGCGAGGCCCACATCAAGCTCGAGGACGGCACCACCCGCCGCGCCGCCTGCATGGGCGGTATGCTCAGTATGCTGAAAGGCGAGTGCCGTCTGCTGGCGACCACCTTTGAATGGGCGGACGCCATCGACGCCGAGCGCGCCGCCCGCAGTAAGACCCGCGCCGAAGAAATGCTGGCCCAGAAGAACCTGGACAAGCGCGACATGGAGCTGGCCGAAGCCCGCTTGAAGCGTGCCCTGGTGCGCAGCAGTGTGGCCGCACGCAAGGATATTTGAATCATTTCTGCCTCCGCTGACAAAGCGGAGGTATTTTGTCTTTTACGGCGGTGGGTGGCGTCTTCGAGACGCCCCGCCAGCACTTGCCTTTTGCCCCCACACACAGTATAATAGACGCATGAATACTACATTTATTTACATCATAATCATGAACATCATCGGTTTCTGCCTGATGGGGCTGGACAAGCACCGCGCCCGCACGCGGCAGTGGCGCATCCCAGAAAAAGTCCTGTTCGGCGCGGCACTGCTGGGCGGCAGCGCCGGGGCCTGGGCAGGGATGTACGCCTTCCGCCACAAGACGCGCCGCTGGTATTTTGTCGTGGGCATGCCGCTGATTTTGGCTGTGCAGACCGGGCTTCTGTGGTACTTTTTGCGCTGAACACACAGCTAAGCGGGTGAATTTGACAAATAATCTACAATCTCAGCTTGACATTTTATTAACTTTGTGAAATATTTTGCCTCGAACGCCTTTTCCGCACATATGTTGCGCAAATTCGGCGCATTTCGCACATTTTTATTGCAAAGCGCAAAATGGGTGCTATAATAACCATGTAAATGCTGCGCAGCCCTTGGCTGCATAAATACTGGAGGTTATCAGAGTATGTCCATTTTCGAGAATTTTGAGAAGAAACTGCAGGCTGAGCCGAAGTCCATCGTCTTTACCGAGGGCACCGACGCCCGTATCCTGTCTGCTGCAAGCCGCCTGCTGGCCGGCAAGACCCTGAAGGTCATCCTGCTGGGCGAGGTCGAAGCCGTCAAAAAGGCCGCTGCTGATGGCAGCTTTGATATCACCGGTGCCGAGATCATCGACCCCACCAACTACGCGGGCTTTGACGAGATGGTCGCCAAGATGGTCGAGCTGCGCAAGGGCAAGATGACCGACGAGCAGTGCCGCGCTGCTCTGTCCAAGGGCAACTACTTCGGCACCATGCTGGTCAAGATGGGCAAAGCTGACTGCCTGCTGGGCGGTGCCACCTATTCTACCGCCGATACCGTCCGCCCCGCGCTGCAGCTCATCAAGTGCAAGCCTGGCATCAAGTCCGTCAGCTCCTGCTTCATCCTGATGCGCGGTGACGAGAGCATCGCCATGGGCGACTGCGCCATCAACATTGATCCTTCCGAGGATGAGATTGTTGAGTCCACCGTCGAGACTGCCCACACCGCCGAGGTCTTTGGCATCGATCCCCGCGTTGCACTGCTGTCCTACTCCACCAAGGGTTCCGGCAAGGGCGAGACCGTTGACAAGATGCGCAACGCAACCCTGCGTGTGCAGGAGGCTCACCCCGAACTGAAGGTTGACGGCGAGCTGCAGTTTGACGCTGCTGTCGCCCCCGAAGTCGGTCAGCTGAAGGCTCCCGGCTCCAAGGTTGCCGGTTACGCCAACACCTTTATCTTCCCCAACATCAACGCCGGCAACATCGGCTACAAGATTGCCCAGCGTCTGGGCGGCTTTGAGGCCTACGGCCCCATCCTGCAGGGCCTGAACGCCCCCATCAATGATCTGTCTCGCGGCTGCAACGCCGAGGAGGTCTACAAGATGGCCCTGATCACCGCCGCACTGATCTGAGTTAAAAATTCTACATAAAATCACCGCCGCCCATTGTGCAATACAGTGGGTGGCGGTTTTTAGGTTGTAAGGGTCGATGCTTGTATCGTCCCGCGGGCGGATGTAAACAGCCGCCCCTACAAAAAGCTGCCCGCTGCGATTTTCAGCAGCGGGCAGTTTTATTTATTCATCAATAATGCAGCTTATCCGCATCCAGATTTTCTAGCACTGGCAGCATGGCGGAGGCTTCGGCGCGGGCAGCGATGGGGTCCATCATCAGGTAGTTGCCGCATTCCACGGCGGATGCACCCGGGATATCACCCTCAAACGCTGCCATCCAGGCAAAAGCACTGCGGGTCAGGTCCAGCGCCTCGGCAGGCGTCAGGCCGATGGTCAGCAGATAAAAGCCGGTCAGGCAGCCCATGGGACCGACATAGACGATGCCCTTGCTGTACTTGCTGTTGCGGGCATAGGTCGCAAACAGGTGTTCCAGCGTGTGGGCTGCGGCGGGGGAAAGGTAACTGCCCTTGTTGGGCTGCTTCATGCGGATGTCCCAGGTCAGGATCTCGCCGTTCTCGCCATCCTGGCGGGAAAGATACATCCCGGGCAGCAGCTTGGTGTGGTCAACGCAGAAACTCGCGATACGTTCCATCGTTGCGCCTCACTTCGCCATAGCCTGGACAACACCGCGAGCGCAGTCCATCGAGATGACCATGCCGTCCTTCAGGGTGCGGGTGGCGTTGGTAGCACCGACGATGACTGCCTTGCCCAGCGTCAGGCCGACAATCGCGGAGTGGCTGTTGGTGCCAGCCTCCTCGGTGATGATACCGGTAGCCTCGCGCATGAAGGGCAGGGTGTCGTTGGTGGTGAAGGGCACGACCAGAATCTGACCGGGCTTGAACTTCTTGGCAGCCTCGGCGGCGCTGCGGCAGACGCAGACTTCGCCTTTTGCGTTGTACTGACCAATGCCAACACCAGCCAGCAGGGAATCACCGACCATGTGGACCTTGATCATGTTGGTGGTGCCGGACACACCGACCGGAACACCAGCGGTCACGACGACCAGGTCGCCGTCCTGTACCAGGCCAGCCTCCTGCGCCTTGGCAACGGACATGCTGATGAGCTCATCGGTAGAGGTGGCATACTCCATCATCAGCGGGGTCACACCGCGGTAGACATTCAGCTGGCGGCGGGTCGTCTCGTCCAGCACGCAGGCAATGATTTGGGTGTCGGGGCGGAAGCGACTCAGCAGGCGGGCGGTCTCGCCGCTCTTGGAGGCCGTGATGATAGCGGACGCACCGATATCGGCAGCAGTGGTGCAGGCGGCGTGGCCCACAGCAGCGCTGACATTCAGGCGGGTGGAATCCGAGCCGGAGTGATGAACCAGGCTGTCAAAGTTGGAGTCGGCCTCGGTGGTCTCGGCAATCGTAGCCATGGCCTTTAAGGCTTCGACCGGGTACTTGCCCGCAGCGGTCTCGCCGGAGAGCATGACCGCGCCGGTGCCGTCGTAAATGGCATTGGCAACGTCGGTGATCTCGGCACGGGTCGGGCGGGGGTTGACGATCATGGAATCCAGCATCTGGGTAGCGGTGATGCAGATTTTACCGGCGCTCATGGCGCGGTCGATCAAGTGCTTCTGAATGGCAGGAATCTCAGCAAAGTCGATCTCCACGCCCATATCGCCGCGGGCGACCATGATGCCGTCAGCCACAGTCAGAATCTCGTCAATGTTGTCAATGCCTTCCTGGTTCTCGATCTTGGCAATGATGCGGATTTTGGAGTTGTGCTCGTCCAGAATGTGGCGAATCTCCATAATGTCCTGGGCGTTGCGGGCGAAGCTGGCGGAAATCAGGTCAAAGCCCTGCTCGATGCCAAACAGGATATCGCTGGTATCGCGCTGGCTCATATACGGCATAGTCAGGTGTACGCCAGGGACATTGACACCCTTCTTGGTCTTGATGGTACCGTCATTACAGACAGTGCAGTTGATATCGGTGTCGCCGACTTCATCGATGCGCAGTTCGATCAGGCCGTCATCCAGCATGATGCGGCCGCCGGCCTTGACATCGCGGGGCAGATCCTTGTAGGTAACGGAGCAGATTTCATTCGTGCCCTCCACATTGCGGGATGTCAGGGTGAATTTCTGGCCGGTGACGAGCTTCTCGACGCCGTTCTTGAACTCACCCAGGCGAATCTCGGGGCCCTTGGTGTCCAGCATACAGGCGATGGGCAGGTCCAGTTCCTTGGACAGGGCACGCACCTTGTCAAAACGACCCTTGTGTTCCTCGTAGTCACCGTGAGAAAAGTTGAAGCGGGCAACGTTCATGCCGTTTTCCATCAGCTGGCGCAGAATGCCCGGCTTATCGGTGGACGGACCCATAGTACATACGATTTTGGTTTTACGCATAGAAATGCCTCCGTTCGTTTTTCTACCTATTTATATACTCTTAGCAAACCTCAGCGGTATTATACTACAAGTTTGCAGGGGTAAACAAGTGGGAAAAAGCTCTCCTGCACGGTTTTGCCGCGCATTTTTTGCTTTTTTTCGGTGCGTTATTTTTTAGACAAATTCAGCCTCGTCCGTACAAATTCTGCGGCAGCTTTGGCGTTGCCTGGTGGGTAAGAGGTAGGCAGGCTGACCGATGGCCGTCAGGGCGTTGCGCTCCTTGACGACGGCTTTCAGCGCGGCATAGTCAGCGGCGTGTTCGGCTTGCTCGGTCAGCTCACGCAGTTTTTGCTGGGCGGCCGCATAATCCGGCCGTGTGTAGGGGAGTGTGCTGAATTTTTGTACCTGCATGGCAGTTCCTTTTTATAAGGAATATAAAAATCCTACTCTTACCTATTTTACAGTATAGCCCAAGTCACGCCGATTTGCAACCTCGGATTTCATGTTTACTTTTTGTCCGTTTTACGGTATAATAAGCCTAAGAATATCACAGACCCATTTTTATATTAGGAGAATCATCATGGCAAAACGTGTATTTCTGATCGTACTGGACAGCTTCGGTGTTGGCGCAGAGCCGGATGCACCGCTTTTCGGCGACCCCGGCACCAATACGCTGGGGGCCATTGCAGGCCACCCCAACTTCAAGGGTGATAACCTTGCCAAGCTCGGTATGTTCAACCTGGACGGTGTCACCTGCGGCACGCCGGTGTCTGCGCCCATCGGCAGCTATGCCCGCCTGCGCGAGGCCAGTGCCGGCAAGGACACCACCATCGGCCATTGGGAGATTGCGGGCCTGCTCAGCGCAGAGCCACTGCCCACCTTCCCGAACGGCTTCCCGCAGGAGCTGCTGGACGAGTTCACCGCCAAGACCGGCTACAAGGTTCTGTGCAACAAGCCCTACTCCGGCACCGAGGTCATCCGCGACTACGGCGAGGAGCACATGAAAACCGGTGCCCTCATCGTCTACACCTCCGCCGACAGTGTGTTCCAGATTGCCGCCAACGAGGCCCTTGTGCCCATCGAAAAGCTCTACGAGATCTGCACCCAGGCGCGTGAGCTGTTGACCGGCAAGTACGGTGTTGGCCGTGTGATTGCCCGGCCCTTCGTTGGCGACTGTGCCGCCAACTTTACCCGCACGCCCCGCCGCCACGATTACAGCCTGGTGCCGCCGCATGACACGATGCTGGACGCCATCCAGGCCGCAGGCAAGGCAACTATCGGCGTGGGCAAAATTCATGATATCTTTGCGGGCAAGGGCATCGGCGAGACCATCCGCACCAGCGGCAACACCGAAGGCTTGCAGGTCACGCTGGATCTGGCTGACCGCGATTTTGAGGGTCTGGCTTTTGTCAACCTCGTTGACTTTGATATGCTCTACGGCCACCGCCGTGATATCGCCGGTTATGCCGCCGCTGCCGCCGAGTTCAACGACTGGCTGCCCGGCTTTATGGCCAAGATGTGCCCGGGCGATATCCTGATGGTCACGGCTGACCACGGCTGCGACCCCAGCTACACCAAGACCACCGACCACACCCGCGAGTATGTGCCGTTCCTGATTTACGGCGACGAGGTCAAGCCCGGCGTCAACCTGCACACCCGGTACAGCTTTGCCACGATCGCCGACACCGTCTGCAAGGCACTGAACGTTGACTACTGCCCGGCAGGCTGCGGCGTCTACGATGAGATCAAAAAGTAACGTGGGGCTGTTTCTGCTGTATCTGCTGGCGGCGGCGCTCGTTGTTTACTCGGTCTCGCTGGTGATTTTGTCCAACTTCAACATGGGCAATCTCATGGTCTGGCTGCTGACCGCCTGCGTTGTCGGATATGCGGTGTTCCGCCGTCCGCTCCACGCGTGGTTCAGCCACGGCACAGGCCGGGTCGTATTCTGGGTACTGGCGGCACTGGCTGCCATCTACTTGGCCGTCATTGCGTTTGTGTCGGTCAGCGGCTACACAAACCCGCCTACCGGGAACGAGCAGGTCGTCCTTGTGCTGGGCGCGGGCCTGCACAAGGACAAGCCCAGTAAGCTGCTTCAATACCGCCTGAATAAAGCCTATGAGTTTGCCGCCGCCCACCCGGACACACTGGTCATCACCAGCGGCGGGCAGGGGCGCGACGAGTGGTGCCCCGAGGGTGACGCCATGCGGGACTACCTTATTGCCAAGGGACTGGAGCCTGCGCGGGTCATATCAGAGGGGCGTTCGACCTCCACCGAGGAAAACTTTGCCTTCTCGCTCGCCATTCTGCGCCAGCACGGCTATGACGAGACAACGCCCATCGTCTATGTTTCCAATGCGTTCCACTGCTACCGCGCCGGAAAATATGCTGCCATGGCGGGCTTTACCAATGCCACCGAACTGGCTGCCGGCACGCCGCTGCGCAGCGTATTACCGTGCTACCTGCGGGAGGCGCTGGCACTTTTGTATTACTGGGTATTCAAGACTTCCGTCACCGGGCCGATGCATACTATGGTCGGTTTGCTGGATATGAATAAGAAATTTTTCTATAAATAGGAGGAAACTGCCATGCAGATCCGCTATTATAAAGAGTACAGCCGCTTCCTGAACCGCTTTATGGAGTTCAAGGTCTACGGCCACGCCGGACGCCCCATCGTGATTTTCCCGTGCCAGAGCGGCCGGTTCTTCGATTGGGAGGATCGCAATATGTGCAACGCCGCCGCGCCGTGGATCGACAACGGTAAGCTGCAGATCTTCGCGGTGGACAGCATCGACCCAGAAAGCTGGGATAACCACGGCCCAGAGCGCCCGCGTATCGAAATGCAGGAGCGCTGGTATAACTATATCTGCGAGGAATTTATCCCCCGACTGCTGGAGATCAACCGTGAACAGGGAGAGGATCACACCGGCCGCATCCTGACCGGCGGTGCCAGCATGGGCGGCGGCCACGCGGTCAACTTCTACCTGCGCCGCCCCGATATCTTCAACGGTACGATTGCCCTGAGCGGCCTGTATTCCTCCGGAATGTTCTTTGGCAATTACATGGACGATCTGGTCTACCGTAATTCTCCCTGCGATTATATGCGCAACTTTCCCACGACTCATCCGTACATGAAACTGTTTGAAAAGGCCGACAAGTTCATCATGTGCTGCGGCCAGGGCGCGTGGGAGGCTGACCTGCTGGCCTCCACTAGGGAGTTGCAGGCCATCCTCGAGAGCAAGGGCATTCACCCCATCGTTGATATCTGGGGCCAGGATGTCTCCCACGACTGGTACTGGTGGGAGAAGCAGTGGGTCTACTTCCTGCAGATGACGCTGGGCGACGCCTGATACAAAAGGGAAGTGCTTATGGATTTTTGGCACGATGCAGCGGCGCAAAAGCGCTGGCTGCGCCGTTTTGTGCTGCTGACAGCGGTGCTGCTTGTGCCGGTGTTTGCACTGGCGGTATTTGCGCGCCCCTCGGCCGATGACTATATCTACGCGGCCCGCACCCATGCGGTGGTGCAGCAGTACGGCTTTGACCTGCCGCGTCTGCTGCGTGCCGCCTGGGATACAAACGCCTACTATTACGAAAACTGGCAAGGGCTCTACGTTTCCGGCTTTACGCTGGCCTTCCAGCCCGCTATCTTCGGCAACAAATGGTATGGCATCACGCTTTTGTGCGTGCTTCTGCCGCTGTTTTTCTGCTTGTACGGCCTTATGCGGTGCGTTGTGCTGCGGCTGGACCCGGCGCAGAAGCATCTGCCCTCGGCGCTGGCGCTGCTGCTGACCTTTGCGTTTATCCAGGGGATGCCCTCCCCGGTGGAAGGGCTGTACTGGTTCAACGGCGCAATGAACTACCTGCCGTATTTCTCGCTGGCCGCGCTGAATGCCGGGCTTGCGTTTGCACTCTGCTTTGCCGGGAAATTGACGCCCCGCCAAAAAGTGCTCTATGCACTGACGGGCTGCATGTGCAGCCTTGTCATCGGCGGCGGCCATCAGGTAGCCGGGCTTTTGAACGTGCTGGTGTTGCTGTTGGCCGCGGTGCTCTGCGCACGGCGCCGCAATTTCTGGCAACTGCCCGCATTTTTCGCTGCTGTCCTTGGCCTTTTGCTGAACGTGCTGGCTCCGGGTACGCGGGTGCGCACCGCCGGCTTTGCGGGAGCGGGCTTCGCGGAGGCAATAGTAAAAAGTTTTATTTTGGCCATTATGCAATGGCTGCGCTGGCTGGATGTGCCGCTACTCTGCCTATTGGCATTGTTGGTGCTGCCGCTTTTGCAGCTGGCCCGCAGCGCGGTTCTGCCCGATCGGGTATTCTGCCGTCCCTGGCTGGGCGCAGCAGTCACTTTTGTGCTGATGTGGGCTATGATTTTCCTGCCCTCCTACACGATGGGCGGCATCGGCGCGGGTCGGCTTCTGAACGTCGTCTGGATGACTTTTGTGCTGGGTCTTGCCGCTACCGAATTTCTGCTGCTGGGCTGGCTGGAGCGTGTGCTCGGCGTATCGCTGCACCGCGCCGAGCGGTTCTGCCAGCACCATGCCCGCCGCTTGCCGCTGGCCGCTGCCTGTATGCTGGTGGTGATGGCCTGTATCGGCAGCCACACGGTCAAAGAGGGCCAGGACAACTACTTTGCCACCAGCCTGGAAGCCGCCTATGAGCTGGCCGACGGCCAGGCCCAGCGCTATGCCGCCGCGCTGGATGAGCGGGAGGCAATCCTGACCGACGAAGCCCAACCGGAAGTATCCATCCGCCCACTGAACGAGAACGAGCGCCCTTGGCTGCTGTTTTATACTGACGTTGCCCCCGGGCCGGACCTGTGGGGCCTGACACCCTATTTTGCCAAGCAGTCCGTGACGATTTTGGATTTTGAATAACCATGCCCCTGCCTAGCCGCAGGGGTTTTGCATGGGTGTATTTCCTATTGGCAAAGTAGGAAACTATACCATACGATTCTGGCACACATTATTATAGAAGGGGCATCCCCATGATCTATCTTGACTATTCTGCCAACACCCCGGCAGACCCCGCCGTGCTGGACGCCTATGTGGCGGCCGAGCGGCGGTATATTGCCAATCCCAATTCCACCCACATTGCCGGTCAGGAGGCCCGTGCCGAGATGGAGCGGGTGACGACGTCGATTGCAAACCACCTCGGCGTGCAGCCTGCGGAAATCATCTACACCTCCGGCGCCAGCGAAGCCAACAACCTGGTCGTCAAGGGCATTGCCCAGGCGTCGCGTCACATCGGCAAGCACATCATTTCTACCCAGCTTGAGCATTCTTCCATCGGTGCGTCACTCTCGGTCCTGCAGCAGCAAGGGTATGAGATTGACCTGCTCAACATCAACCGCGACGGCAGGGTAGACCTGGATCAGCTGCGGGAACTGATGCGCAATGATACGATTCTGGTTGCCGTCTGTGCCGTGGACAGCGAGCTTGGCACGGTGCAGCCCATCCAGGAGATTGCCGAGATCGTCAAGCCGTACCCCGGCTGCCGCCTGCACGTTGACGCAACGCAGGCTGTGGGCAAGACGGATTTGCGGCTGGACGGCGTGGATACCATGAGCTTTACCGCCCACAAGTTCTACGGCCCCAACGGCATCGGTGCGTTGTACAAGCGGCGCGGTCTGGTCATTGAGCCGCAGATTTCCGGTGGTGCCAGCACGACGATCTACCGCAGCGGCACGCCCACCCTGGGCCTTGCCGTCAGCCTGGACGCTGCTCTGACCAAAGCGCTGGACGAACAGGATGCCCGCACGGCTCATGTGCAAAAGCTGCACGACCGCTTGTTAGCTGAACTGCAAAAGTACAGCCTTGTGCGCATCAACAGTCCCGCGCAGGCCGTTCCGCATATTCTGAATGTCAGCGTCACCGGCGTCAAGGGCACGCGGTTCCAGCAGGCGTTGAGCGAGCAGGGGGTCTGCGTCTCGGTCAAGTCGGCCTGCTCGTCGGACGGAATGCCGTCCAAGGCCGTGTTTGCTGTCAGCCGCGACCGCCGCAACGCCCTGTCCAGCTGGCGCATCAGCCTGAGCCACTTGACCACCGAGGAAGAGATTGACGGCTTTTTGCAAGCCTTCGATACCTGTTACAAATCCCTGACAAATAAGGAGAATTGACCGTTGGAACGCCAATTAGAAACTTATCAAAAAATTGAACGCAGCATTATCAAAAAATTTCGAAAGCAGCTGTGGACGCCCTTCATTGTGGCAGTCAAGCGGTACGAGTTAATTCAAGCGGGGGATAAGATCGCCGTCTGCATTTCCGGCGGTAAGGATTCCATGCTGATGGCAAAGCTTTTGCAGGAGTTGCAGCGCCACAGCGAGGTGCCGTTTGAGCTGGTCTACCTCGTCATGGATCCCGGCTATAACGAAATCAACCGCCAGAAAATCGAGAGCAACGCCGCGCTGCTGCACATTCCCATCACGGTGTTTGAGACGAACATCTTTGATGTCGCCAACAACAGTGACAAGTCGCCCTGCTACCTCTGCGCCCGGATGCGCCGCGGCCACCTATACAAGAAGGCGCAGGAACTTGGCTGCAATAAAATCGCGCTGGGGCATCACTTCAATGACGTCATCGAGACGACGGTCATGAGTATGTTCTACGGCTCCCAGCTGCAGGCTATGCCGCCGAAGCTGCACAGCACAAACTTTCCGGGCATGACCCTCATCCGCCCGATGTACTGCATCCGCGAGGAGGATATCATTGCCTGGCGGCGGTATAACGAGCTGGAATTTATCCAATGCGCCTGCCGCTTTACCGAGGCCTGCACCATTTGTGACAATGGCGGTGGCGGATCCAAGCGGCAAGAGGTCAAGATCCTGCTGCGCCGTTTGATGCGCGACAATCCGAACATCGAGAACAGCATTTTCCGCAGCATCCATGCCGTCTCGCTGGACACCATGCCTGGTTACAAGACCGAGGGCGAGGAGCATTCGTTCTTGGAGCGGTTTGACCGGATTGAGGAAGCGTTAAAAGCAAAAAAGGCTTCTCCTTCGGGAGAAGCTGTCCGCGAAGCGGACTGACGAGGGGCGGCTTTATCGCTATAACTCATTTGAGGGGGGCGGCTATGGCCGCCTCTTCCCTCATCCGGCCCTTCGGGCCACCTTTCCCCAAGGGGGAAGGCTTTTTTATTATCCTACCACTGCCGCCGATATTCCCCCGGTGTTGTCCCCTCCACCTTCTTGAATAACCGGGAAAAATAATTGGCATCATTCAGCCCGCACTCTTGGGCGATGGCCTCTACATTTTTATCACTGAACCGCAGCAGCCGCTTCGCCTGGGTGATGCGCAGCTGCACTAAATAGTTCGTGACGGTCTGGCCGAACTGCTCCTTGAACACGCGGGTCAAATAAAATTTGTTGATGTAAAACCGCTCGGCCAGGGCGTCCAGCGTGATTTTCTCGGCAAAATGGGTATCAAGATAATCCTTGATTTCCTGCAAATTCTGCCGTTTGCCAGCGGTCGTGCGGGCTGTGTCAGGGTGCCAGCTCTCCTGCATCAGCAGCGTCAGCAAGGCCATGAGTTTTTCGCAGATCTGCATATCGCGGACATAGTTGTCAGACCCCGCCAGCGTATACAGTGTTTCCAAAGACGTTGTGTAGGCCGCCGCATCTTCGGCGTGGAAACTCGGCTGACCACCGCGCTCCTGGTATTTTTTATAGATGGCCCCCATGTTCGGACCGTAAAAGTGTACCCAGCGCAGCGTCCATAAGTCGTCGCCGGTGTAGTGGCGGTAGAGGCGGCGGCAGTCGAGGAATGCGCAGTCCCCGGCGCGCAGGGCGCGAGTCTGGCCCTCATATTCCAACGTACCGCTGCCGCTTTCTACCATAAAAAACAGGTAGGATGCCAGCCCCTGCCGGGTGCTGGCGTGGGGGCTGCGGGCCTGCAATGTGCCGACCTCCTGTAAATGCACCAGGCTGGCCCGGGCAAAAGGGGACGGCGTATAAATAATGCGCTGCGAATGAACCAGTTTGCCGTCAAACAGCGGTGTGTCCATGAAAATTCTCCTCAGAAACTATCGCAGGGGCGCACCTGTGTGCGCGCCCACGTTCGTTTACCCTATGTAATGATTTCAGTATACCAAAAAAGTCAATATAATGCTAGTCTTTTGCAAGATTTCCCCTGCAAAAAGCCAAAATAGTGCGGTAGAATAGCAAACACCAGGATAAAATATCTGCGGGATACCGCGCAAGATACAGACGAAAGGGTTAGAACCGACTATGAAAAAAGCTCTCATCACCGGCGTGACCGGCCAGGACGGCAGCTATCTGGCAGAGTTCTTGCTGGAAAAAGGCTACGATGTCCACGGTGTCATCCGCCGTTCTTCCGTTGACTACCGTGAGCGCATTGCCCACCTGGAAGGCCATCCCAACTTCCACCTGCACTATGGCGACCTCAGCGACTCCATGAGCATCCTGTCCGTTGTCAGCACCGTGCGCCCCGACGAAATCTACAACCTTGCCGCCCAGAGCCACGTGCAGGTCAGCTTTGACGTGCCCGAGTTTACCGCCGATGTTGACGCCACCGGCGTGCTGCGCGTGCTGGAGGCTGTGCGTCTCTGCGGTCTGAAAGACTCCTGCCGCATCTACCAGGCTTCTACCTCCGAACTGTACGGCAAGGTCGAGGAAGTTCCCCAGAACGAAAACACGCCGTTCCACCCATACAGCCCCTATGCCGTCGCCAAGCAGTACGGCTTCTGGATCGTCAAGGAGTACCGCGAAGCCTACAATATGTTCTGCTGCTCCGGTATTCTCTTTAACCACGAGTCCGAGCGCCGCGGCGAGACCTTTGTCACCCGCAAGATCACGCTGGCCGCCGCCCGCATTGCCCAGGGCAAGCAGGACAAGCTCTGCCTAGGTAACCTGTCCAGTCTGCGTGACTGGGGCTATGCCAAGGATTATGTCGAGTGTATGTGGCTGATTTTGCAGAACAAGACCCCTGAGGATTTCGTCATTGCCACCGGCGAGCAGCATTCCGTCCGCGAGTTCTGCCAGCTGGCCTTCCACGATGTAGGCATCGAGCTGGAATTTACCGGCGAGGGCATGAACGAGAAGGGCATCGACAAGGCCACCGGCAGGGTCATTATTGAGGTCAGTCCCGACTTCTACCGCCCCACCGACGTCGTCAACCTGTGGGGCGACCCCAGCAAGGCCAAGCGCGAGCTGGGCTGGAACCCCACCAAGACGACGTTCGAGGAGCTCGTCAAGATCATGGTCGACCACGACATGAAGAAGGTCGCCGTCGAGCGCGCCGAGGAGCATATCCAGACGAACCTTGCCGAGTACCTGGAAAAGGGCGTTATCAAATAATTTATCGGGAGAAGGTATTTTATTATGATGGAAAAGAATGCAAAAATCTACGTTGCCGGCCACCGCGGCATGGTGGGGTCGGCCATCGTGCGCGAATTGCAGCGCCAGGGATACACCAATATCATCACCCGCACCCACAAGGAACTTGACCTCTGCCGCCAGGAGGATGTCGAGAAGTTCTTTGCCGAGGAAAAGCCCGAGTATGTCTTTCTGGCAGCCGCCAAGGTCGGCGGTATCGTCGCCAACCAGGAGGCCCTGGCCGATTTCATGTGGTTCAACATGACGCTCGAAATGAACGTCATCCACTCTGCCTGGCAGAACGGCTGCAAAAAGCTGGAATTTTTGGGTTCTTCCTGTATCTACCCCCGCATGGCACCCCAGCCGATGAAGGAAAGCTGCCTGTTGACCTCCGAGCTGGAAAAGACGAACGAGGCCTACGCTCTCGCCAAAATCAGCGGCCTGAAATACTGCGAGTTTCTGAACCGCCAGTACGGCACCGACTACATCTCCGTCATGCCGACGAACCTCTATGGCCCCAACGACAACTACCATCCGACCCACAGCCATGTGGTGCCGGCACTCATCCGCCGCTTCCATGAAGCCAAAATCAACGGCGTGGACTCTGTGACCTGTTGGGGTGACGGCAGCCCGCTGCGCGAGTTTTTATACGTCGACGACCTTGCCAATCTCTGCGTGTTCCTGATGAACAACTATTCCGGCAATGAGACCGTCAACGCGGGAACCGGCAAGGAGTTGACCATCAAGGAGTTGACCGAGCTTGTCGCCAAGGTCGTGGGCTACACCGGCAAAATCAAGTGGGATACCTCCAAGCCCAACGGCACGCCCCGCAAGCTGCTGGACGTCAGCAAGGCAACGAACCTGGGCTGGACCTATAAGACCGAGTTGGAAGACGGCCTGCGCCTTTCCTATGAGGATTTCCTGCATAACCCCATGCGCGCCGAGCGCTGAAAGGAAACGCCATGAACATTATCCTGCTGTCCGGCGGCTCCGGCAAGCGTCTGTGGCCGCTGTCCAACGATATCCGTTCCAAGCAGTTCATCAAAATTTTCAAGACCGTCGATGGCTATGAATCGATGGTTCAGCGTGTCTACCGCCAAATCAAAGAGGTGGACGCCGAGGCCAATGTGACGATTGCCACCAGCAAGACCCAGGTGTCGTCCATCCACAACCAGCTGGGCAGTGCGGTGGGTGTCTGCGTTGAGCCGTGCCGCCGCGATACCTTCCCGGCCATCGCACTGGCGACGGCCTACCTGCACGATGTCAAGGGCGTCGGACTGGATGACGCTGTTGTCGTCTGCCCGGTGGATCCCTATGTCAACAATGACTATTTTGCCGCTCTCAAAGGCTTGTCTGACCTGGCCGAGCAGGGGAACGCGAACCTCTCTCTGATGGGCATTGAGCCGACTTACCCCAGCGAAAAGTACGGCTACATCATTCCCGAGAGTGCCGACGCCGTCAGCTCGGTCAAGACTTTCAAAGAGAAGCCTGACGCCGCCACGGCGGAAAAATATATCGCCCGGGGGGCGCTCTGGAACGGCGGCGTTTTTGCTTACAAGCTGCGCTATGTGCTGGACAAAGCCCACGAGCTGATCGACTTTACCGACTATCACGACTTGTTCAATAAGTACGAGACGCTGAAAAAAATCAGCTTCGACTACGCCGTTGTCGAGAATGAGTCCAAAATCCAGGTCATGCGCTTTGCGGGCCAGTGGAAGGACATGGGCACCTGGAACACACTGACTGAGGCCATGGAAGAACCCAGCATCGGCAAGGCGATCCTGAACGACACCTGCGAGGGCGTCAATGTGCTGAACGAGCTGGACGTGCCGGTTCTCTGCATGGGGCTGAAAAACGTCGTTGTCTCCGCCAGCCCGGAGGGCATCCTCGTCTCCGACAAGGAACAATCCAGCTACATCAAGCCCTATGTGGACAGCATCCACCAGCAAATTATGTTTGCCGAAAAGTCCTGGGGTTCTTTCCGCGTGTTGGACATTGAGGATGAAAGCATGACCATCAAAATCACCCTCAACCCTGGCCACGGCATGAACTACCACAGCCACGAAAACCGCGACGAGGTCTGGACCATCATTTCCGGCACCGGCCGCGCGATTCTGGACGGTGCAGAGAAGCAGGTCAAGGCAGGGGATATCCTGACCATGCAGGCAGGCTGCAAGCACACGATCTTTGCCGATACCGAGCTGAAAATCATTGAGGTGCAGCTCGGCAAAGCTATCAGCGTGGAAGATAAGCAGAAGTATCCGCTGCCGCAGGCTTGACAGTGCGCAAAATTCGCGCTATACTAATCTAGTATTCGCAAAAACACAATGACGGAGAAAGTACGCGCAAGGTTCTTTGGGCCAGAGAGGGCGGTCGTCGGCTGCAAGCCGCCTGCAAAGAAATTGTCCGGAAGTTCCCTCCCGAGTGGTGCGCGGGAAAGGCCGTTCCGGCCCGGTAGTGCGCAACGGCCCTGCACCGTTACCCGCAGCAAAGAGTGCCGCTTTTTATAGGCGGAACACGGGTGGTACCGCGGAGAATTGTATGTACAAGGCTTCGTCCCTGATTTCACACAGGGACGGGGCTTTTTTATTTGCTCCGGCCCAAAGTCAAACAGAGGTGTACTATGGAAGAAAAAATCAAAGAGCTGCGCGCCGCCATTGAGCAGGCCAGCGCAGCCGTCACCGACAAAGCCCAGCTTTCTGACTTCTGGCAGAAATACCTGAGCAAGAACGGCGAGGTCGCAGGCCTGACCAAGAGCCTGCGTGACGTTCCCAAGGAGGATCGCCCCGCCGTCGGCAAGACCATTAACGAGTTCAAGCAGTGGGCCGAGAAAGAGTATCAGGCACTGTCTGAGCAGGTCGAGCAGGCTGCCCTGGCTGCCCGCAACGCCGCCGAGACCGTCGATATCACAATGCCCGCCAAGATTCGCCCCCACGGCGTGTTGCATCCCATCACCCTCGTCAAGAATGAAATCATTGACGTGTTCGCCGGTATGGGCTTTGAAATTTACGAAGGCCCCGAGATCGAGGACGACGACCACAACTTCACCCGCCTGAACGTGCCGAAGAACCACCCCGCCCGCGATATGCAGGATACCTTCTACGTTGCGGACGATATCGTATTGCGTACCCAGACCAGTGGCGGCCAGATTCGTGTCATGGACATGGAAAAGCCCCCCATCAAGGTATTGGTCCCCGGCCGCGTGTTCCGCTCTGACTCCGACGCGACCCACTCCCCGATGTTCCATCAGATGGAAGGCCTCGTCGTCGATAAGGGCATCACCCTCTGCGACCTGCAGGGTATGCTGGACAAGTTCGTCCAGGCGCTGTTTGGACCCGAGGTCAAGACCCGCCTGCGTCCTTCTTACTTCCCGTTCACCGAGCCCAGCGTCGAGGTCGACGTTTCCTGCTTTGAGTGCGGCGGCAAGGGCTGCCCGCTCTGCAAGCACACCGGCTGGATCGAGGTCCTGGGTGCGGGCGTTGTCCATCACAGCGTTCTGGAAAACTGTGGCATTGACCCCAACGTCTATTCCGGCTTCGCCTTCGGCATCGGCATTGAGCGTATCGCCATGCTGAAATATGGCATCAACAACATTGGCCTGATGTTTGAAAACGATCTGCGCTTCTTGAAGCAGTTCGAGGATTGACAGGGGAGGAGACGAGACAATGAAAGTACCATTCAGCTGGTTAAAGCAATATGTTGATATCGACGTCACCGCACAGGAACTGGAAGACAAGCTATTCGGCTGCGGCTTTGAGGTCGAGGAACTCATCGACCTGGGCGGCGAGATTTCTAAGGTCGTCGTCGGTGTCGTGACCGAGTGTGCCCCCCAGGAGGGTACCCACCTGCACATCTGCAAGGTCGATTGCGGCGAGTACGGCCACGATATTCAAATTTCCACCGGTGCGCCCAACGTTTACGCGGGTATGCACACCGCCGCCGCGCTGGACGGCTCCACGCTGCCCGGCGGCATCAAGATCAAAGCCAAACCCCTGATGGGCGTTGAGTCCAATGGTATGCTGTGCAGCGGTGAGGAACTGGGGCTGAACGACGACCTGTACCCGGGTTCCGAGGTCTACGGCCTGCTCGATTTGCCGAAGGACACCGTCCCTGGCACGCCGATTCAGGAAGTTGTCGGCCTTGACGACTACATCTTTGATATCTCCATCACGGCCAACCGTGCCGACTGCCAGAGCGTGCTCGGCATTGCCCGCGAGGTCGCCGCTGTGCTGAACAAGCCCCTGAAAATGCCTGCCACCGACTACACGACCAGCGACTTTACCGATCCGCGCCTGTCCATCAGCGTGGAGGCAACCGACCTGTGCCCCCGCTACATCGGCCACTATGTGCGCAACATCACGCCGGGCGAGTCCCCGCGTTGGATGAAGCGCCAGCTGGCCCTCTGCGGCCTACGCAGCATCTCCAACGTCGTGGATATCACAAACTACGTCATGCTGGAAATCGGCCAGCCGATGCACGCTTTTGATATGGACACGCTGGAAAGCTGCCAGATTCTTGTCCGCCGCGCCAAGGACGGAGAAAAAATCACAACGCTGGACGAAAAAGAGTTCACCCTGACTCCCAATAACCTCGTCATCTGCGACGGCTCCAAGCCGGTCGCACTGGCCGGTGTCATGGGCGGCCTGAACAGCGAAATTAAAGATACGACCACCCAGCTGTTGTTCGAGAGCGCCAAGTTTGCCCGCGACAACATCCGTAAGACCGCTCGTGGCCTGGGCCAGAACACCGACGCTTCCAGCCACTACGAGAAGGGCATTTCCGAGTATACCACCGAGCTTGGCATGGCCCGTGCCCTGCATTTGATCCAGGAGTTGGGCTGCGGCGAAGTCACTTCCACCCACTTTGACTGCTCGGCAGGTGCGCCGCGTGAGGGTAAGCATTTCACCGCCAGGATCAGCGGCATCAACGCGATTTTGGGTATCACCGTTCCCACAGACACCATTCTCGACATTCTGAACCGCCTGCAGTTTGCGGTCAAGCTCGAAGCCGACGGCGACACGATGCAGGTCGTTGCGCCCCGCTGGCGCGAGGATATCGAGGTCGGTGAGCCTGACCTGGCCGAGGAAGTCATCCGCGAGTACGGCTATGACCATATCGTGCCCACCTTCCTGAAAGCCGCCACCGTCACCAGCGGCGGCCTGACCGCCGAGCAGAAAGCTCAGGCCAAAGCCAAGCGTACCATGTGCGCCCAGGGCTTCTACGAGGCTGAGACGCTGGCTTTCTACGCTGACGCCGACCTGGATATGCTGCACATTGCCGCCGATGCCCCGGAGCGCAATGTCATCCGCATTCTGAACCCGATTTCCTCCCACCTGACCATCATGCGCCCGCTGCTGGCACCGTCCTTGCTGAATGTCGTTGTTGACAACCTGCGCAAGGGTAACGCCGAAGGCCGCCTGTTCGAACTGTCCAACATCTATATCCCGAAACAGCAGCCTTTGACCGAGCTGCCCGAGGAGCGCCTGCACCTGGGCTTTGCCGCCTGGGGCAAGGACGAGGACTTCTTCGCCGTCAAAGGCGCCGTCGAGAGCTTTGGCACTGCGTTCGGCGTTGAACTGAGCGTCGAGCGCGCCACCGATGTTGCCTGGCTGCACCCCGGCATTGCCGCTTATATCCTGTGCAAGGGGGAGCGCGTCGGCGTGTTCGGCAAACTGGCTAACGATGTGACCAGCGAATTGAAACTGCCTAAGGACAGCCGCGCCAATCTGAACATCTACCTCGGCGAGATCGACTGGGTCGCCTTCCACGCACTGGTGCCTGCCGCTGTCCATTACCAGCCCATCCCCGAGTTCGCTCCGGTTCAGCGTGACCTGGCCCTCGTCGCACCGGAAAGCATGGAGTGCGGCACCCTCGTCACCGAGATGCAGCGCGCCTGCAAGCAGCTGACCAGGGTCGAGTTGTTCGACATCTACCGTGGTGAAAAACTCGGCGCTGACAAAAAGAGCATGGCGTTCAGCCTGTTCTTCCAACCCGGCGATAAGGCCCTGACCCCCGATGAGGTTGACCGCTTCGTCAAGAAGATTCTCGGCAACCTCAAGTTCAAGCTGGGCATCGAGATCCGCGAGTAATCCTGTATCATACAAACCGCTCTGTGCCGCTTGGCGCAGGGCGTTTTTTCGCGGAATTTCGCTTGCATTTTTTCTGGTTCCGTCGTATAGTAAATAGAGACTATCCAGACTGTCACAGGAGAATGTTTATGGCAAAAATACACCGCAATGACGCGCCGCTGTACCAGGGCCAGCCCGCGAATCCATACAGCACCGCCACTCTGCCGGAAATTCCCGCCCAGAAGCCCGCGGCTGAATTTTACGACCAGGACCACGATGAGGAATTTACCGAGCGCGAGGAGAAAAAGCACCCCAAAAAGCACGCCCAGAAGAACGCGGAGGCCCGCAAGAAAAAGCGAGGCGATCTGGTCTATACGATTGCCATGGTCGTGTTCGCGGCGATTTTCCTGGTCAGCGGCGGGCTGCTGGTCAAGCGCTTTATCGATGATAAAAAGACCGAGAGCGAGTTTGCCGACCTGCAATCGATGATCGATACCTCCGCCACGCCGGAACCGGCCGCAGCAGGGGAGAACGTCAACGCCAACGGTGCCAAGTTTGCCGCGCTGAAAGATAAGAACGCTGACTTCATCGGCTGGATTTCCATTGACGGCACAACGCTGGACTTCCCGGTCATGTACGCGCCCGACAACAAGGATTTCTACCTGCGCCATGACTTCAACAAGCAGTACAGCGTCTACGGCGTGCCGTACCTGGACGAAAAGACCACGCTGGGTGCCAACGCCGAAAGCGAGAACCTTATCATCTACGGCCACAACATGAAGACCGGCACGATCTTCGGCTGCCTGACCGAGTACAAAAAGGCCGCCTACTACCAGGAGCACCCCTACATTGAGTTCGACACACTTTACGGTGACGCAAAATATGAGGTGTTTGCCGCCTTCGCCATCGACGTGGTGAACGATACGTCCTTCGTCTACAACCAGTATGTGGACATGGACGAGAATACCTACAACGCCTATGTGGATGAGGTCCTTTCCCGCAGCGATGTGGACAGCGGCATCCGCCCCAGCTACGGCGAGCAGCTGCTGACCCTCTCCACCTGCGAATACTCGACTGACAACGGCCGCTATGTCGTCGTGGCGCGGCGCGTCAACTCCTGATTTTCATAAGTTTTACAGAATAATACTTAAAAATCTTTTGTGGCAAGCACCAAACGCAGGTAAAATTGCGTTTGGTACTTGCTATTCTTTGTCGGATGTGCTATCCTAATAAATGCGCGATAACTTTTGATTCGTTCTTATATGGTGTAAGAAACCGGAAAGGGAGAATGCGCGCAGCGGGCGGCCGTAGCCCTTGACGGCCGTCCGCTTTTGTTTTTGCACCGCGTACAAAGGCGCAAAAAATGCACAAAAGTATAGACAAATTGCGCAAGAAAGCATATACTATATAAGTATTTTGATTTTACGCGCTAAAGCATATGTATGGGAAAATATATCAAAACACAGTTACAGTAAGGGAGGATACCTGCTATGTGTGGAATCGTAGGCTTCACCGGTGCGGCGCAGGCCGCGCCCATTCTGCTGGATGGCCTGGCGAAACTGGAATACCGCGGCTATGACTCTGCCGGTCTGGCCGTGCAGAACGCTGCCGGTAAAATCGAGGTCGTCAAGGCCAAGGGCCGCCTGAAGGTTCTGAGCGAAATGACCGACGGCGGCAGCGCGGTCTCCGGCAGCTGCGGCATCGGCCATACCCGCTGGGCTACTCACGGCGAACCGTCCGTCATCAACGCCCACCCGCACTATTCCCGTGACCAGAAAATCGCTGTCGTACACAACGGCATCATTGAAAACTACCTGGAAATTAAAGAGCGCCTGCTGAACAAAGGCTTCACCTTCGTCTCCCAGACCGACACCGAGGTTGTGGCTCAGCTGCTGGACTACTATTACACCGGCGAGTCCGCCGGCAACGCGCTAGATGCCATCACCCGCATGATGGTCCATGTGCGCGGCTCCTACGCGCTGGGCGTGCTGTTTGCCGATGAACCCGGTGTCATCTACGCCGTGCGCAAGGACAGCCCCCTCATCGTCGGCAAGTGCGGGGACGGTGCCATCATCGCCTCCGATGTGCCCGCGCTGCTCAAGTACACCCGCACGGTCTACTACATTGACAATCTGGAAATCGCCCGCCTAACACCGGATTCCATCGACTTCTTCAATATCGACAAGGAACCCATCACCCGCGAGTCCACTACCATCGAATGGGATGCCGAAGCAGCCGAAAAGGGTGGCTACGAGCATTTCATGATGAAGGAAATCTACGAGCAGCCCGCCGCTGTGCGCGACACGATCTCGCCTCGCCTGAAGGACGGCCAGATCGATTTGTCCGAGCTGGCACTGGACGAGGCTGCCATCCAGAATGTCCGCCGTCTCTACATCATCGGCTGCGGCTCGGCTTACCATGTCGGCATGGCCGCGCGCTATGTGTTTGAGAGCCTGGCCCGCATCCCGGTCGAGGTTGACGTTGCCAGCGAGTTCCGCTACCGTAACCCGGTGCTGGAGTCGGATTCCCTCGCCATGGTCATCAGCCAGAGCGGCGAGACCGCCGACACGCTGGCCGCCCTGCGTCTGTGCAAGGAGCGCGGCGTGCGCACCATCGGCATCGTTAACGTTGTCGGTTCCAGCATCGCCCGCGAGGCTGACGCCACCATGTACACTTGGGCCGGGCCGGAAATTTCCGTTGCCACCACCAAGGCGTATAGCACCCAGCTGGCGGCCTGCTATCTGCTGGCTACCGAGTTTGCCCGCGTGCGCGGCACCCTGGCTGACGGCCAGTATGAGCACCTTGTCACCGAACTGGAAGCCCTGCCCGAGAAAATCGAGAAAACGCTTGCCGATAAGGAGCGTATCCAGTGGTTTGCCAGCAAGTACGCCAACGCCAAGGACGCCTTCTTCATCGGCCGCGGGTTGGACTATGCCGTCGCGTTGGAAGGCAGCCTGAAATTTAAGGAGATCAGCTATATCCACTCCGAGGCATTTGCTGCAGGTGAGATGAAGCACGGCCCGATTTCCCTGGTCGAGAACGGCACGCTGGTCGTCGGCATCCTGACCCAGCCGGATCTGTTCGAGAAGTGCGTCTCCAACATGGTCGAGGTCAAGAGCCGCGGAGCATTCCTGATGGGCCTGACCACCTACGGCAATTACAGCATTGAGGACACGGCGGGCTTTACCGTCTACGTGCCCAAGACTGACCCCCACTTTGCCACCAGCCTGTCGGTCATTCCGCTGCAGCTGCTGGCCTACTATGTCAGCTGCGCCAAGGGCCTGGACGTGGATAAACCCCGCAACCTGGCCAAGAGCGTGACGGTCGAATAAGCAAATTCGTCTGTTTTACCAAAATTTTCTGCTCAATTTTATACAACATTAGCCCCATTTGCCCGCCGAAAAGTAGGACAAATGGGGCTCTTTTGTGCTATAATAAGTAAGTATAGCGATTTTATCGGGCCCCTCAAACAGGGAACACCCAGAATATAGAGTTTATGGTAGAGGAAAAACAGATGCAACAAGATGTAAACAAACAAATCATAAAGGGTCTGCCGCGCCGCATTGCCTTGATGCTGCTGGACTGCTGCCTGATCGTTGTCTGCTACTGGCTGGCGGTCATGCTGCGCTTTGACAGCGGCGACGCCTACCGCCGCGTGGAAATTCTGCGCGCCATGGCCCCCATGCTTTTGTACGTGCTGCCCATCTACATGATCGTGTTCTGGTTTGGCGGCCTGTATGAGATCATGTGGGAGTACGCCGGTATGCGCGACCTGGCCCGCCTGACCTGCCTATCCGGGTTGGCAACAGGGCTGATCATGCTGTTTGATTTGATTTACCATAACCGCCCTATTTCCGGCGCGGTGCTGATTTTCGGTGCAGTGTTCAACACGGCGGCCATCTCGGGCGTTCGCTTTCTCTGGCGGTTGATACGCACCGTGCAGACGGCCAAAGCTACCAAGCCGGAGGACAACACGCCACTGCTCATCGTCGGTGCGGGCAACGCCGGTGCTTGGGCTGTCAACCTGTGCAAGAACAAGAACCAGAGCTTCGGCAACCCGGTTTGCATAGTGGACGACGACCTGACCAAAAAAGACCTGCGCGTGCAGGGCGTACCGGTGCGGGGTACGATTTCCGATATTCCCGAGTTGGTGCGCAAGTACCACATTATGGAAATCGTCATCGCCATCACCACCGTGAAAGGCGACCGTTTGAGCGAAATCATCAACCTGTGCAATTCCACCCACTGCCGCGTGCGGATGATCAGTGACCCCCAGGCCGTGGACGAGAACGGCAACCCGGTGGCCGCAGGTTTCCGCGAACTGAACACGGCAGACTTCCTCTCCCGCGACGAAATTCAGCTGAACAATGCCCAGATTTCCGAGTACCTGCATGACAAAGTCGTGCTGGTCACGGGCGGCGGCGGTTCCATCGGCAGTGAGCTTTGCCGCCAGATCATGCGCTACCAGCCCCAGCGGCTGCTGATTTTTGATATCTACGAGAACTGTGCCTATGAGCTGGAAACCGAGCTGAAAAACAAGTACGGTGCCGATGCCCCCATCATCACCCTGATTGGTTCCATCCGTGACAAAGCGCGTCTGGACGAAGTATTTGAAACCTACCATCCGTCGGTCGTGTTCCATGCAGCCGCCCACAAGCATGTGCCGCTTATGGAAATCAGCCCCGCCGAGGCCGTCAAGAACAACGTGTTCGGCACGAAAAACCTGCTGACTTCTGCCGCTGAACACGGCGTTGAGCGCTTCGTCCAGCTTTCTACCGATAAGGCCGTCAACCCCACCAACGTCATGGGCTGCACCAAACGCCTGTGCGAAATGCTCATCCAGACCTTCTCACGCGGTACAACGATGACCTGTGTGGCCGTCCGCTTCGGTAACGTGCTGGGCAGCCACGGCAGCGTTATCCCACTGTTTGAGGAGCAAATCAAGCGCGGCGGCCCGGTCACCATCACCCACCCGGACATTGTGCGCTACTTTATGACCATCACCGAGGCTGCACAGCTCGTTTTGCAGGCGGGCGGCCTTGCCAAGGGCGGCAGTATCTACGTGCTGGACATGGGCGAACCGGTCAAAATTATGGATCTCGCCAACCGACTGATTCGCTTCTACGGGTATGAGCCGGGCGTGAATATGCAGGTCAAAATCACCGGTCTGCGCCCCGGCGAGAAACTGTACGAGGAACTGCTCATGGACGCCGAGCGGGACAAGATGGGGAAAACGGCCCACAACAAAATCTTTATCGCACCGCCCATGCAGATCGATTTGGAAAAATTCTACACCAATCTGCAGAAGCTCAAGGACTCCGCCAAGCACAACGATGATGAAGTCGTCGACGTGCTGCAGGAGATGGTCCCGACCTACCATCCCAACCGCCGCGTGCGCGCAGACCACACCGTTGTAGCTGCCACTGGCAACACGGCGCTTTTCTCCAAGGAGGAAGTCGCCCGCAAATTGCAGGAAAGCGAACATAAGGAGGGCTGACCCCATGTACGAGCGTTATATCAAGCGTCTGCTGGACATTATCCTCTCACTGGCCGCCACGATTATTTTGGCTATCCCCATGGGTATTGTGGCGCTCTGGATCAAAATTGACTCGCCGGGCCCAGTGTTTTTCAAGCAGCGCCGCGTCGGCAAGGACAAGACCCACTTCAATATTTTAAAGTTCCGCACGATGCGCGGTGACACGCCCCATGACGTGCCCACCCATCTTTTGAAGAATGCCGACAGCTACATCACCAAGAGCGGCGCTTTCCTGCGCAAGACGAGCCTGGACGAACTTCCCCAAATCTACAACATCCTGGCCGGGCAGATGAGCGTCATCGGCCCGCGGCCGGCGCTGTACAACCAGTATGATTTGATTGAAGCCCGCGACAAGGTCCACGCCAACGATGTGCGCCCCGGCCTGACCGGTCTTGCACAGGTCAACGGCCGCGACGAGTTGCCCATCGATATAAAGGCACGCTACGACGGTGAATACGCCGCCCATGTAACCTTCTGGCAGGATGTGAAAATCTTCTTTCACAGCATCACCTACGTGTTTGAACGGCGTGGCGTTGTCGAGGGCGGCACCGGTGCGATGAACCAGACAAAAGAGGAAAATCCGTCAAAATGACGGACGCTGTACCCGCCGCAAACATAGCGGTGGGTACATTTTTTGTGCTGATTTGAAAAATGTACAAGAAAATCTTGCGATTTTAGTGAAAATATGTTGCAAAAGCCAACTGAATTGTGTAAAATATACATTATGAAGTTTTGGTTTTCGGGCAGATTACCAAACGGCAATTTTGCCAAACACCCATAGCCCGCACTGCACACCGGTGCAGACTGTCTAAATAACAGCAAAAGGGGAGTCACATATTATGGCAAACAGGGTATTCCAGAATGTGGTCTACCAGATGAAAGACGCAGTGGATCGTGTTGTCGGCGTCATTGATGAGACCGGCACCGTCATTTCCTGCTCTGAACTGGGGCAGATCGGCGAAGTGCGTGAGGGCGTTGCAGCCGTGCGTCAGACTGCCGGGGATGCTTTTGTGCGTGATGGCTATGCCTATCACCAGTTCTCCAACGCAAAGCACAACGACTATGCTGTCTTTGTCGAGGGCACCGACACCACGGCTGAGCAGTTCGCCGCTATGCTGTCCATCAGCCTGCAAAGCATCAAGCAGTATCACGACGAAAAATTCGATAAGACGAACTTCATCAAGAACGTCGTGCTCGACAACATCCTGCCCGGCGATATCTACGCCAAGGCGCGGGAACTGCACTTCGTCTCCGACGTGCAGCGTGTTGTGCTGCTGATTCGCGTGACCTCCGGCAACGATATTTCCGCCTACGATGTCGTCAGCGGCCTTTTCCCGGACAAACAAAAAGACTTCGTCTTTAACATCAGCGAGACGGACACCGTCCTTGTCAAGGAAATCAAGCCCGACAACAACACCCGCGATATGGAAAAGCTGGCGGCCTCCATCGTCGACACTTTGCAGGGCGACCACTATATCAAGGCGGTCGTCGGCATCGGCACACCCATCGGCAACATCAAAGACCTGGCCTCCAGCTTCAAGGAAGCACAGATTGCTATGGAAGTCGGCAAGGTGTTCGACACCGAGCGCCAGGTCATCAGCTATGACCATCTGGGCATTGCCCGCCTGATCTATCAGCTGCCCACGACGCTCTGCGAGGCTTTCCTGCGCGAGGTATTCAAGCAGGAGAGCATTGACTCCCTCGATGCCGAGACGCTGTTCACCATCCAGCGCTTCTTTGAAAACAACCTGAATGTCTCCGAGACGAGCCGCGGGCTGTTCGTCCATCGCAACACGCTGGTCTACCGTCTGGAGAAGATTCGCAAGCTGACCGGCTTGGATCTGCGCAACTTTGACGACGCTATCGTTTTCAAGGTAGCCCTGATGGTCAAGAAATATCTGTCTGCCAACCCGGCCAAGTATTGATTTTAATAAAACTTTCACAGATAGAAACAGCGCTGCGCAACGATGCGGCGCTGTTTTTGCTATTTTTGTCATTTCCTGTCACTTGACCGGGCGCGGCAATCATGGTATTCTATTATATGTATGACTGTAACCATAACAGCAAGAGCCGCGCGGCGGCAGGAGAACCCCGAATGATCGAATTTGAACACGTTTATAAAACCTATGAGACGCACAACGACGAGAACGTTGCGCTCGAGGATATCAATATCCATATCGAAGAGGGCGAGTTTGTCTTTATCCTGGGACATTCCGGTGCGGGCAAATCCACTTTTTTAAAGCTCATCCAGATGGAAGAAAAGCCCACGAAGGGAAAGGTCTTTATCAACGGCCAGGACCTGACCCGTATTCGTCGGCGCAAGGTACCCTATCTGCGCCGCCAGATGGGCGTTGTGTTCCAGGACTTCCGCCTGATTCCGACGATGACGGTCTACGAGAACGTTGCTTTTGCCATGCGCGTGACGAATATCTCGACTAAGAAGATTCGGGACCGTGTACCGTTCGCGCTCTCCCTTGTCGGTTTGGAAGATAAGATGGATCGTCTGCCAGATGAACTCTCCGGCGGCGAGCAGCAGCGTGTGGCCGTTGCCCGCGCCCTGGCCCACGGCCCCAAGCTCATCATTGCAGACGAGCCCACGGGCAACATCGACCCGGAAATGTCCATGGACATTATGCAGCTGTTCGAGGCTATCAACAAGGTCAACATCACCGTTGTCGTCGTCACCCACGAGCACGAACTGGTCCACAAGCTGGCCCGCAAGTACGGCAACCGCGTCATTACGCTGGCCAACGGCATGGTCGCGTCCGACACGGCCCACCCGGAGGCCGCCCGCCGCTACGCCGCTGCCATGGCCGAGCGCGAAGCCGACGAGTACGATGACTACGACGAGGATTGATTTTTAACAAAGAGGGGACACCATGCGTTTTTCCAGCTTTACCTATCTGGTCGGCCAGGGACTGCACAACCTGCGGGCCAATCGGCTGATGACTTTTGCCTCTATGGGTGTGCTGACCGTCTGCATGCTGCTGATTGGTGCGGCCTACCTACTGGGCGTCAACATTGACGCCATGGTGGCGTACATCGGCGACCAGAACGAGACTGTCGTCTATATGGACGACAACGCCACCGACGAGCAGATTGCCGCTGCAGACGCCGCCATCCGCAGCACCCCCCATGTGGTGGGCGTGACCTATATGTCGCCCCAGGACGTGCTTGCCACCTACGGCGACATGCTGGCTGACTACACGAACCTGCAGCAGGTTTTCGAGAATGACAACCCGTTCACCCCGAACTACCGCGTCGCGGTGGACAGCCCCGATGATATCGAGAGCGTCTCGGCCCAACTGCTGCAAATCGATGGCGTTGCCAGTGTCAATGCGCCGCTGGCTATGGCCGATACCTTCACGTCCCTGCAGCGGGTCATCAATTACGCCTGCTACGGCATCGTGGCGGTGTTGGCCATCGTCTCCATCGTCGTCATCAACAACACCATCAAAATCACTGTCTTTAACCGCCGCAAGGAGATCGGTATTATGAAGCTGGTGGGTGCCACCAACGGCTTCATCCGCTTTCCATTCTTTGTCGAGGGCGTGACCTCCGGCCTGATTTCGGCAGGTATCGCCTCCGGCATCGTCTGCGGTGCATACTATGCGCTCTGCCGCTGGTATGCCGAGAATCCGTCCAACCTCTCCCAGATGTTCGGCGGCTCCCTCGTGCCGCTGGAACAGGTGTGGTATTACATTGTAGGCGGCTTTGTCGTGCTGGGCTTTGTGCTCTGCGGCCTTGGCACTGCAACCAGCATCCGCAAGCATCTGAACGTATAACAGGGGATACCGGAAAGTCAAGATACCATGAAACATTTTTCGCACGGAAAAAAGTTTATCTCGCTGCTGCTCAGTGTCGCCGTCGCCATGACCATGACACTGTCCACCGTCATGACGCCGTTGGCCGCAACCACCAGCGTCAACGACCTTCGTCAGAAATTGCAGGAATTACAGACGAAGCAGGATGAACTCGACAAGCAGCTCAAAAACGCCCAGAGCAACAAGGCCGACGCCGAGGCACAAAAGGCGCAGCTGGAACAGCAGCGTGAACTTATACTGAGCCAGATCAACAACCTGGCCCAACAAATCGGTGACCTGGACAGTGAGATCGTCAACAAGCAGGACGAGATTGACCAGAAGCAGCAGGAGGTTGACCAGAAGCAGGCCGAGTACGACCAGCGCTGGGAGGATTTCAAGGGCCGCATGAAAGCCATGCAGCGCCTCAACGACGGCGGCTCTATCGCGCTGCTTTCCAGCGCCACCAACCTGTACCAGCTGCTGACCTTTGCCAACACGCTGGAGCAGATCGTCGCCAAGGACGAACAAATCTGCCAGCAGCTTGAGGACGAGCACAACGAACTGGAACAGCAGAAAGCTGACCTTGAGCAGGCAAAAGCCGACCTTGAGGCCACACAGGCCGATTTGGAATCCCAGCGCACCGCCCTGAACGGCAAGACCAGCGAGCTGGCCCAGAATATCTCCCAGACCGACGCCAGCATTTCGGCAGCAGACGCGGAGATCGAAGCCAACAAAGCTGCGCTGATCGAGGCTAACAAGGCTGTAGATAAGGCCGCTGCCGAGCTGGACGCCGCGCTGAACGCCGCGAACCAGGCCTACGGCAATGCGTCCATCCAGTGCTCGCTGGATTTTGGTCGCCCGCTGGCTACCTATAAGTACGTTTCCTGCTATTTCGGCGGCAACGGCCACCGCGGCACCGACTATGCCGCACCGGGCGGCACCGAAATTTACGCCGTTTCCGGCGGCGTTGTCACCGCCGCGGCCTACCATTACAGCTGGGGCTACTATGTCCAGGTCTACCATGGCAAGGACGACAACGGCAACACCTACTCGACGTTGTACGCTCACATGAATAGCGCCCCTGTTGTCAGCGTGGGGCAAAATGTTTCCAAGGGACAGGTTCTGGGCTATGTTGGTTCCACCGGCAATTCCACGGGCAACCACCTGCACTTGGAGATGAAGGTCAATAACGTCCTGGTCAATGTCATGAATTATCTCTCTTAAACGAAAGGGGAGTTTGCTATGAAACCGCAGAAGCATAAGACCTCCGTGCGCATTTTTTGCCTGGTGGTCGCCGTTCTGATGGTGCTGAGCCTTTTCTCTACGGTAATTTTCTCGCTTGCCTACGGGGCATAAAACGCAAAAACAGTAAGGAGCCATCAGACCCATGAGCAAAAAAATCAGTCTTGGCGTGGCCGCCACGATTGCCATTATCGCAATGGCCGTCACCTTCTCGCTGACGATGGTCGTATCGATGAAAATGTTCAACACCACCGTTTCCAGTGTCAAAAATAAGGAGCGTCAATACAACAAGCTCTCCGAAATCGACCGCTTCGTCCGTTCGGAAGAATTCTTCACCATCGATGAGGATACGCTGAACGACCGCCTGGCTGCCGGTTATATGAACGGCATCAACGATAAGTACGCCGTCTACTACACCGCCAAGGAGTACAGCGAAAAGCAGGCCGTCGAAAAAGGCACCCTAACCGGCATCGGCGTGGCCGTCGTCAATGACGCCTCCTCCGGCTACGCCCGCATTATCCGCCTGTATGATAACTCACCTGCGGCCGAGGCTGGTATGCAGGTCGGCGGCTTTATCACCGCCATCAATGATGAGTCCACTCGCAATATCACGTCCAGCGCACGCTTGACCTCCAAACTGCTGGGCGAAGAGGGCACGACCACCGCCGTCACCTACCTGACGCCCGACCGCCAGGAGCAGCAGTTCAACCTCGTACACTCTAACTACAAGACGCCTTCGATTTACGCCGCCCAGATGGTCGCGGATACCTGCGGCTATATCCGCATCGATTCCTTCTCTGCCGGCACAGCCAGTGAGTTTAAATCCGCTGTGGACGATTTGCTGCAGCAGGGTGCGACTGCGTTTGTCTTTGACCTGCGTGACAACACCGGCGAGAACTTGAACGCAGCCCTGGTCGCCGCTGATTATTGTGTGCCCTCCGGTGATATTGCCAAAAAGCAGGACAAGGACGGCACCGTGACTACGCTGCGTATGTCCGACGAAGATGAAATCACCGTCCCGATGGTCTGTCTGGTCAACGGCAGCACGGCGGGCAGTGCAGAGCTGTTTGCCAACGCCCTGCGCAAGATGGGCGGCGCGACCATCGTCGGCACCAAGACTGCCGGCAAGGGCGTTGTGATGAGCGATGCCCAGAGCTTTTCCGACGGCTCTGCCGCCTATATCACAGTCGGCCTGCTACTGGACAATGAAGACCAAACTTGGAACGGCGAGGGCCTGAGCCCGGATATTGATGCCTCGCTGTCCGTCGACGAGCAGAATGCCTACTACGATTACACCCTCAACACTGACCCGCAGATCAACAAGGCCGTCAACGCGGCCATGACGCTGACCGGCCAGAATTGAACCTCTTGACCATGGGGAAAGGAAGTCCGCCGTGCCCACACTGACCGATTTGTCTACCATCCGTGACCTGTGCGCACGGTACGATTTTGCCCTGTCCAAGGGCTTTGGCCAGAACTTTATCATCAACCCCGGCATCTGCCCTCGCATCGCCGAGGCCGCCGGTATCGGCCCCGGCTGGGGTGCGCTGGAAGTCGGCCCCGGCATCGGTGTATTGACCGAACAGCTCTGCAAGCGTGCGGATAAGGTCGTCTCCATTGAGGTCGACAAACGTCTGCCGCCCCTGCTGGAAGAGACGATGGCTGATTACGACAACTTCAAGCTCGTCTTAAACGATGTGCTGAAGGTCAACTTGAAAGCTCTGCTGGCGGAAGAGTTTGGCGATAAGCCGGTGGCTGTCTGCGCCAACCTGCCGTACTACATCACCAGCCCGATTTTAATGCGCCTGCTGGAAGAAAAGCTGCCCATCCGCAACATTACCGTCATGGTGCAAAAGGAGGCCGCACAGCGCCTGTGTGCTGCCCCTGGCACGCGGGACGCGGGTGCCATCAGCTACGCCGTGGCCTATTACGCTGAGCCGAAACTGCTGTTCAGCGTTCAGCCCGGCAGCTTTTACCCGGCCCCCAAAGTGACCAGCGCCGTCATCCGCCTGGATGTGCGCGAGAAGCCCGCCGTACAGGTACCCAACGGCGACGAGGCCGCCTTCTTCGCCCTCATCCGTGCGGCCTTCTCCCAGCGCCGCAAGACTGCCGCCAACGCCATTGCCAACGGCCTGCACCTGCCCAAAGCCCAGGTCATAGCTGCTTTGCAAGCTGCTAATCTCGACGAGCGCGCCCGCCCTGAGCAGCTGACACTGGAAGATTATTGTGCATTGCAGACAGCAATGATGCAGGAATAACGATTAAGCCATTGACAAACAGGGCTTATTTGTGTTAAACTAAATAAGTCCCCGCTAGTATAGCACAATTGGCAGTGCAGCTGATTTGTAATCAGCAGGTTGTAGGTTCGAGTCCTATTACTAGCTCCAAACGATTGTGAAAAATAAAGATGCAATGTACAGTGCAATATAGAACAAACCTTATTGTGACGCTGTTCATGAATAAGGCTCTATGTTGCACACATTCCATAAGAGTTTTTCACGCAATCCAGAGCGCTCCTTGTATAAATATGCAAGGAGCGCTTTTGTTTATAATAGCCCCTATGGTTGAACCATAGGGGCTATTTTTCTACAGCCGAATCAATTTGTTCTCTCGCAGCTTTTGGTTATCGCCCAAGACACATGCGTACTCATAATTAAGCTTCCGGCCGACAGGGCTTACCAGTGGGGCAACTCCAGACTGGACTATTGGCGTATCGCCAGGAGTCCTGTATTAAAATGTTCCATTACAAACAAAAGACTCGCAGCAGCGGGATACTTCAGCATCCTCAACTACTACGAGTCCTTGTACTTATGCGGTTGAACCGCCGTGTACCGGTCGGTACGCACGGTGGTGTGAGAGGTCAGCTCTTCGGTTAAGAGAGCCTCCTGCTCGATTCATACTTTATTCAATCCTTACAGCAGTTCTACGCCTGCATCTTTACAGGCCTGCGTGGTCGCGTCATCCCACAGGCTGACCTGGACTTCACCTACATGGGCCTTGCCCAACAACAGCATGCACAGGCGGCTCTGGCCAATGCCGCCGCCCATCGTCAGGGGCAGAGTGCCATCCAGCAGCATCTTGTGGAAGGGCAGCTCCGCACGCTGCGGGCAGCCTGCTTCGGCCAGCTGGCGGCGCAGGGCGTCGGCGTCAACGCGGATGCCCATGCTGGACAGTTCCAGCGCACAGCCCAAAGGCTTGTGCCAGAAGAGGATATCGCAGTTCAGCGCCCAATCGTCATAGTCGGGGGCACGGCCGTCGTGGGGCTTGCCGCTCTTGAGCTTGCCGCCGATCTGCATAATGCAGATGGTGCCGTGCTCCTTGGCATAGGCGTTCTCGCGCTGTTTCGGGGTGAAGTCGGGGTATATATCTTCTAACTCCTGGGTCGTGACAAACGTCACTTCGCGGCCAAGGTGGATATTATTTTTCAGTTCAGGGAACTTCCAGCGCAGCTCGTCAGAGGTCGCGCAGACCGCATCCACAATATCCCGTACAGTCTCCTGCAAAAATTCCAGCGTGCGCTGGTCGGCGGTGATAACGCGCTCCCAGTCCCACTGATCCACGTAGATGCTGTGTAGGTTGTCCAGTTCCTCATCACGGCGGACGGCGTTCATGTCGGTCACAATGCCCTGGCCGGGGCGGAAGCCGTACTTGTACAGGGCATAGCGCTTCCACTTTGCCAGGCTGTGGACGATCTCGGCGTGCTCGTTCAGGCTGGGCACATCGAACTCGACCGGGCGCTCCACACCGTTCAGATCGTCGTTCAGGCCGCTGCCCTGCATGACGAACAGGGGAGCCGTGACGCGCTTGAGGTGGAGCGCCATGCAGATCTTCTCCTGGAAAATCGTCTTGATCAGGCCGATGGCTTTCTGGGTGTCGTACAGGCCCAACAGGCTTTGGTAGCCTTCCGGAATGATAATGCTGCTCATATTACATTCTCCTTTTCTTTTCCAAATAGACCCTATTTCTTACGCTTTGGCAAACTGGCTTTCGTACAGGTTCTTATAGAAACCTCCCTGCGCCAGCAGTTCGTCATGCGTACCACGCTCAATGATGTTGCCGGCCTTCATCACTAAAATCTGGTCGGCGTTCTTGATGGTGGACAGACGGTGGGCCACGATAAAGCTCGTGCGGCCCTTCATCAGTTCCTCAAAGGCATCCTGCACCAATACCTCGGTGCGGGTATCGATGCTGGACGTTGCCTCGTCCAAAATCAGAATCGGTGGGCGGCGCAGCATGACACGCGCAATGCAAAGCAGCTGGCGCTGGCCCTGGCTAATGTTGCCGCCGTCCTCAGCCACCTGGGTATCATACCCGTTGGGCAGGCGGCAGATAAAACTGTGGGCGCGGGCCTTTTTCGCCGCCGCGATGATTTCCTCGCGGGTAGCGTCCGGCTTGCCGTAGGCAATGTTCTCGGCAATCGTACCGGCTTTCAGCCACGTTTCCTGCAAGACCATACCCAGGTTGCCGCGCAGGCTGTTCCGGGTCACGGTATCAATGGGGTGTCCATCGACCCGCAACGTGCCGCCGTTGATCTCATAGAACCGCATCAGCAGGTTGACCAGGGTCGTCTTGCCGCAGCCGGTGGGGCCGACAAGGGCAATGCGCTGGCCGGGTGCAACCTTCAAATTCATGTCCTCAATCAGGGGAACATCGTCCACGTAGCGGAACTTGACGTGGTCGAACTCGACGCTGCCCGCACCGTGGGGCAGTGCCACCGCGTCAGGGGAATCTGGCGTGATGGGTGTCTCATCGATGAGGTCAAACACGCGCTGTGCGCAGGCAAGGGCGTTCTGCAATTCGGTCATAACGTCGGAGATATCGTTGAAAGGCTTCGTGTACTGGTTCGCGTAGTTCAAAAACACCGACAGCTGACCGACCGTGATGCCGCGCGCAATGGCGACGAACGCGCCCAGCACACCGACGGCGGCGTAGACCAGCGCATTGACAAATCGGGTGCAGGGGTTCGTGGTGGAGGAGAAGAACGTCGCCTTGACGCCGCACTTCTGCAAATCGAGGTTGATCTTGTCAAAGCGTTCCTCGGCGCGGCTTTCGTAGCCGAAGGCACGAACCATATGCTCATTGCCAACCAACTCTTCCACCAGGCTGGTCATCTCGGCGCGGGTCTCGCTCTGCACCTTGAACATAGAATAGGTATGGGTGGCAATGAACCGCGCCACAAAGATGGACAGTGGCGTCAGCGCCACGACCACCAGCGCAATGCGCCAGTCAATGAAAATCATCACGCCCAGCGTGCCAAAAATCGTCAGCATGCCGGTAAACAGCTGGGTAAAACCCATCAACAAACCGTCGCTGAACTGCTCTACATCGGTGGTGATGCGGCTGATAGCGTCGCCGGGGCGGTGGGCGTCCATATATTTCAGCGGTAAAATTTCCAGCTGCTCAAACGCCTTGACGCGCATGTCCCGCACGACCTGGAAGGTGATGCGGTTGTTCACAACATTCATCAGCCATTGGGACAGCGCCGTGCAGGCGATTGTGCCCGCCATGACCAGTGCGATTTTGCCAAGGCCCACGAAGTCGACCTCGCCGGGGCCGAGAATCATATCCACGGCCTTGCCGGACAGCACCGGGGCCTGCAGGGTAGTGACCACTGTGATCAACGCAAATGTCAGCGTCAGGATGACCATGCCGGTGTAGGGGCGGATCAGCTTCAAAACGCGATGGATGGTGTTCTGGTTCAGTTTTGGTTTTTGCTTGCTCATAGCGTTTTGGCCACCTCCTCCTTGCTCAGCTGGCTCAGGCAGATTTCCTTATAAACTTCGCAGCTTTGCAGAAGCTCGGCGTGGGGAGCATCGCCCACAAGCTTGCCGTCGTCCAGCACCAGGATATGGTCGGCACGCTGCACGCTGGCCGCACGCTGGGAGACGATGAACACCGTCATACCGCTCGTTTCCTCTTTAATAGCCTTGCGCAGCGCCGCGTCAGTAGCAAAATCCAGCGCCGAGGCACTGTCATCGAGAATCAGAATCTTCGGCTTTGGCACCAGTGCGCGGGCAATCGTCAGTCGCTGGCGCTGCCCGCCTGAGAAGTTGCGGCCTGCAGTCTCGACCGGGGCGTCCAGCATGCCGGGTTTGCCGCGCACGAACTCCACCGCCTGGGCAATCTCCAGCGCCTGCCAAATCTCCTCGTCTGTCGCACCGGGGGCGGCCCACTGCATATTGTCGCGGATGGTTCCGGTGAACAGCACGGCCTGCTGGGGCACGATGCCCACCATGCCGCGCAGTTGTGCAAAGCTGTACTGCTTTACATCGTGATCAAACAGCGTCACGCCGCCGTTATCGGCATCATAGAAACGGCAGACAAGATCAATCAAGGTCGATTTGCCGCTGCCGGTGCCGCCGATTACACCGATGGTCTCACCGACTTTGGCCGTAAACGAGATATCGGTCAGGCTGGGTGCGCCTGCCCCCTTGTAGGTGAAGTTGACATGGTCGAACTTCGCCGCGTCGGCCGCATTCGCAATGTCCAGCGTCGCCGTGCCAGGATCCTCCATCGTGGTATGGGTGTTTAAAATTTCATTGACGCGCATACCGCTGGCCAGGGCGCGCGTGACCGAGACGACCAGGTCCGCCAGGCGCAGCAGACTCAACAAGATTTGGCTCATATAGTTGATAAGGGCAATGACCTCGCCCTGGGTCAGCGCACCGGCATCGACCTCGACACCGCCGCGCAGCAGCAGGGCCACCACAGCCAGGTTGACGACGAGATAGGTCAGCGGGTTCATCAATGCGGAGATTCGCCCGGCTGCGAACTGCAATCTTTTCAGGTGGTCGTTCGTCTCCACAAAGGCGGCCAGCTCGTCCGCCTGGCGGGCAAAGGCACGCACAACGCGGGCACCTACGTAGTTTTCGCGGGTCAGCAGCGTCACGCGATCCAGGCCATTCTGTGCCTCGTGGTAGATAGGCACCGTCACGCGCATGATGGCCCATATGATGAGCGACACCATAATCGTCACGCCGATAAACAGCAGCGTCAGCTTCGGGCTGATGGAGAACGCCATAATCAGCGCACCGATAACGATGAACGGCGAACGCAGCAGCAGGCGCAGCGTCAGGTTGACGCCGTTCTGCACCTGATTGATGTCGCTGGTCATACGGGTGACCAGTGTCGGGGTGCCGATGCCATCCAGTTCGCTGTAACTCAGTGTGTCGATATGGCGGAACAAGTCCTTGCGCAGCGCCGTACCAAATCCCAGCGCCGCCGTAGCGGAGAACCACTGGGCCGTCAAACTGCTGGCAAGACCGATGGCCGCCAGCAAAACCAGCAGACCGCAGCGCGTCCAGATGAAAGCTGCGTCCTGATTTTTGATGCCTGTGTCAATAATGCTGGCAATGACCAGCGGCACGAACAACTCAAAGCAGGCTTCCAGCATCTTGAACAGCGGCGCTAACAGGGCTTGCCTCTCGTAGCCCTTGATGTAGCGCATCAATTTGTGCATTGAAACCACCTCAAACCCAAAATTAACAATATCGGTTTATTATATCACATATTTTCCCGCTTGTCATTGCATGAAGCTACATATTTCGATGACTATTTATTTGCCCGGCGTCTATACTTTCAATGGACACATTGTTGAGGGAGGATATGCAGATGTTCTGGCTTTACCGATATAAAGGTTTTTCCCGCACGGCGGCACGCACCGTGCATACGGCGGTGGTGCTGGCCGGGCAGCAGGGGTGTTCCCAGGCCGACACCGGCCACCTGCTGCTGGCGCTGGTGCAAACTGCTCGAGGCACGGCGGCGGATTTTCTGCGCCGCAAGCGTGTGACAGCCATGGCGCTGGCTGGGTGCAGCGCCGCCCGAAGCCTGGGCAGCCCCCGGCAGCTGCATTCCCGTGACCTGGCCCCCGAGTTGACCAAGGCCATGGAATTTGCCGTGCTGGGGGCCCACGCTGCCAGCGCCGCCAAGGCCGAGAATGAGCACCTGCTCTGCGCGATGCTCGAGGATTCGTCCTGCACGGCCAGCCGGTGGATGGCGTCCTTAGGGATCGAGCTGCCCCAGGCCGCGCGGGAGTGCCGCCAGCTTTCCGGGCAATTCGTGCTGCCCGCGCAGCCGCGTATGTCGTCCAGCCGCACCGGGCGACCCAGCGAAAAATACGGCCGCGACCTAACCCGCCTGGCGCAGGAGGGGCGGCTGGACCCGGTGCTCTGCCGGGAGGCCGAACTGGACCGGATGATTGAAATTCTCTGCCGCCGCCAGAAAAATAATCCCTGCCTGCTGGGGGAGCCTGGCGTCGGCAAAAGTGCCCTGGCTGAGGCGCTGGCCCAGCGCATTGCCAGCGGGCAAATCACCCCGGCACTGCGGGGCAAGCGGTTGTTGGCGTTGGACATGGCATCCATGGTTGCGGGTACAAAGTACCGCGGCGATTTCGAGGAACGGTTCAAAAATCTATTGGAAGAACTGTACCGCGACCGCTCCACCGTGCTGTTCATCGACGAGATACACATTATTGCCGGGGCCGGTGCGGCGGAGGGAGCCATCGACGCCGCGAGCATCCTAAAACCGATGCTGGCCCGCGGGGAGATACAACTCATCGGCGCAACGACGCCGGAGGAATACCGCAAGACAATTCAAAAAGATTCAGCGCTGGAACGCCGCTTTGGCAAGGTCATGGTGGAGGAACCCGCCCCCGCCGACGCCGAAAAAATCTTAAACGGCCTGATGCCCCGGTACGAGCGCTACCACGGCGTTGCTATTCCACCGCAGGCCATCCATGCGGCGGTGGAGTTGAGCGTGCGCTATTTACCGGGGCGTTTCCTGCCCGACAAGGCTATTGACCTGCTGGATGAAGCAGCCGCCGCCCGCCGCATTGCCGACACCGGCGGCGAGAAAAAAGCGTTAAGCCCCGCCGACATCGCCCATGTGGTCAGCAAGGCCAGCGGCGTGCCCGCCGAACGGGTAGGCGAGGCCGAGCGTGAGCGGCTGGCACACCTGGAAGAGCGCCTTTCTGCCGAGGTCATCGGCCAGTCACGGGCCGTCGCCGCCGTGGCATCAGCCATCCGCCGCAGCCGTACCGGCTTGCGGGAGAGCGGGCGGCCCATCGGTGCCATGCTGTTTTTGGGGCCGACGGGTGTGGGTAAAACGCAGCTGGCCCGCACGCTGGCAAAATGCTGGTTCGGCAGCGAGAAAGCTCTGCTGCGCTTTGATATGTCGGAGTATATGGAGCGCCACACCGTGGCGCGGCTCATCGGTGCGCCGCCGGGCTATGTGGGCCACGACGAGGGCGGTCAGCTGACCGAGGCCGTGCGCCGCCGACCATACAGCGTCGTACTGTTTGACGAAATCGAAAAGGCACACAGCGATATCCAAAATCTATTACTGCAAATCCTCGAGGATGGCAGTCTAACCGACGCGCAGGGGCGAAAATCTGATTTTTCCAACACAATTATTTTGCTCACGTCCAATTTAGGGGCGCGGTGTCTTTCAGGACAGACGGCCCCGCTGGGCTTCGGTGCGGCAACCTCCGAGACGAGCCGCCGCAGCCAGCAGGCCGTGCAGGAGGCAAAAGAATTTTTCCGCCCCGAACTGATGGGCCGTCTTGACGAGACGGTTTTGTTTGACCCGCTCGGCCCGGCACAGCTGGAGGGCATTGCCGACCGGCTGCTGTGCGAACTGGAACAGCGCGCCGCCGCACAGGGCTACACGCTGCGCCATACCGCTGCCGCTGCCAAAACGCTGGCGGGGGACAAAGTACCACCCTATGGTGCGCGGGAGTTGCGCCGCACCGTCAGCCGCGCAGTGGAGCAAGCCCTCGCTGACCGTATTGCCGCCGGGACCGCCCACCCCGGCGTCGTTTACACCGCCGACGCCGATGCGGAAGGGAATATTATTTTGACTGAGGGTACGTTGGCGGCGTGTGTATAAAAAATGAGGTACCTGCCATCTCAGCAGATACCTCGTTTCTCTGTCAATCTTTCACGTACAGCCCACAGTGGCACGGCCCATGGTAGTTTGGGTCGGCCAGCTGTTCTTTGAACTCTTTGCAAATGCAGATATTCTCCGGGATGTGCTGCAAGCGGCAGGGGCAATACCCGCCGGTGCGCTTGAGCCCCTCGCGGATGTTCTTCACGATCTCGGCATCAGGATTCAGGTGAAATTTTGACTTATCCATAATGTTACCTCGTTTACGGCTTGACACGGAACTCCTGTTCGCAGTAGATGCAGCGGTAACGGCCACTGGGCGTCAAAGCAAAGATGTGGTCACAGCCTTCCTCAATGGAGGTGATGCAGCGCGGGTTCGTGCACTTGATGACATTGACCAGGCGCTTTGGCTGCTCGGGGTGCTTCTTCTCCGTCACGTGGCCGTCCTTGATAAAGGTGATGGAGATTTTCGGATCGACATAGGCGAGGATGTCAAAGTTCAGCCCGGACACGTCGCCCTCAATCTTTATTATATCCTTTTTGCCGTCCTTTTGGCTGCGGACATTCTGCAAAAGTGCTACACTGACATTGGTTAATTTTTCCAGTTCCATCATGTGGTACAAGGCCAGGCCGGTGCCTGCGGTGATGTGGTCAATAACCACACCGTTCTGAATCTCATCAACCTTCAACATTGAACGCTACCTCCCCGGTCTTGGGGTCTTTCAGACCCAGCAAAGTCATGATCAGCGCCATGCGCATATACACGCCGTTCTGCACCTGGTCAAAGTACGCTGCGCGCGGGTCGTCGTCTACATCCAGCGTGATCTCATTCACACGGGGCAGGGGATGCAGCACCGGCATATCCGCGGGGGCCAGAGCCAGCTTTTCCTTTGTCAGGACATAGCTGTTTTTCAGGCGGATGTAATCTTCTTCATTAAAGAACCGCTCACGCTGGACGCGGGTCATGTAGAGGACGTCCAAATCGGGCAGAGCCTCCTCCATGCTGCGTGTCTCAACATAGGGGATGTTGTTAGGTTCGAGAATTTCTTTGATAATGTAGTCCGGCACGCGCAGCTCCTCGGGTGAGATGAGCACAAACTTCATGCCCGGCAGACGGGACAGGCTCTTGATCAGGCTGTGCACCGTGCGGCCAAACTTCAAATCGCCGCAGAAGCCGATGGTCAGATGATCCAGATGCCCCTTGCGCTGGCGAATCGTCATCATATCCAGCAGCGTCTGGGTGGGGTGGCTGTGGCCGCCGTCACCGGCGTTGATGACCGGGATGCGGCTGTACCGGGACGCACGCAGCGGTGCGCCCTCCTTGGGGTGGCGCATGGCGGCAATATCGGCCACGCAGCTGATAACGCGGATGGTATCGGCGACTGTCTCGCCTTTGGATGCGCTGGATACACCGGCATCGGGGAAACCCAATACCTGGCCGCCCAGGTTCAGCATAGCAGCCTCAAACGAAAGGCGGGTGCGGGTGCTCGGCTCATAAAACAGCGTCGCCAGCCGCTTGCGGGCGGCAACGTCTTTGTATGCGGCCGGGTCGTCGTGGATACGGTCGGCAAGGTCCATTAAGCTGAGCGTTTCTTCCAGCGTAAAGTCCGCCGGATCGATCAAATGTCTCATACACAATCCCCTTTGTTTAACTCTAATCTATTCTAAGCGGCGGTATACCGTTTAAAATCAAACCAGCTTGCGCACCATCGCAAAGTCAAAAAAATCTGTGTAGCAGGTCTGGCAGCACAGGACCGGCTTGCAGGTGCGAGAGTAGAAAATTTCATCCAGCTGCAAAAGTGCCTGTTCCGGTTTTAGCCCCAGCTGGCGGCGGATGCTCGGCGTGCCCTGCACAGCGTGCAGTGTCGTTAGCGTTTCGGTCACTTCCATATGGCAGTACTGCGCCACGATTTCAAAAATCGGGCGGCTGAAATCAATGGTATCCAGCCGCTTGCCGCCAAACAAGGCCAACGGTAAAATATCGGTGGAGTAAAGCACCGGCGTTTCATCTGCCAGTACCCGGCGGCGCACAAATACCAGTGTGTGCTCCTTTTCCGGGTCAAGTGCCAGCTTTTTGATAAGTTCCGGCGTGGCGGTCTCCTTCGTGACCATCAGGGTGTCACTATGCGGCACACGGCCAATAGCGCGGATCATCCGGTTAAATTCCAACTTTTGGTCCATGCGGTTTTCCACCTGCACCACGTCGCGATTGACCAGCGTACCGATCCCGCGCACACGCTCCACATAGCCGTCACGCTCCAAATCGCTCAGGGCGTCGCGTACCACGGTACGGCTCACGCCCAGAACATCGGCCAATTCCAATTCACTGGGCAGCTGGGTGGCTTTAGCATAGCGGCCGCCGCGCAGCTCATCCAACAAACGCTGGGAAGCCTGCTGGCTGCGCAGTTCGCCGCCAAGGCGGCTTTCCGTCGTCTTATTCATTCGCAAATTCCTTTCGTGCCCGGCATACGTCAGCCAGGCAGCATTTGTCGCAGTAGGGCTTGGTGCGGGCCGTGCAGACCGCACGGCCATGGTCCACCAGCCGGTGGCAGAAGCCGTTGCCTTCCTCGGGCGGGATGATTTTCCACAGCTCTTTTTCGACCTTGGCGGGTTCTTTGACATTATCCACCAGCCCTATGCGGTTGCACAGGCGGATGCAGTGGGTGTCCGTCACAATGGCGGGCTTGCCGAATACATCGCCCATAATCAGGTTTGCGCTCTTTCGGCCCACGCCGGGCAGCGCCAGCAGCGCATTAAAATCGTCGGGCACATGGCAGTCATATTGGTCGCACAGCACCCGCATACAGGCCGAAATATCCCGCGCCTTGCTGTGCCCCAGCCCACAAGGCTTGACAATGGCCTCGATTTCCTCCGGGCTGGCCGCAGCCAGTTCTTTCACCCCGGGATACTTGGCGAACAGATCCTGCACCACCACATTCACGCGGGCATCGGTACACTGGGCCGCCAGCCGCACCGATACCAAAAGCTGCCACGCATGGTCATAATCCAGCGTGCAGTCAGAGTCGGGGTATTCTGCTTTCAGCCGTGCAATGCAGACTGCCGCCAATTCTTGTTTCGTCACTGCTTTTTCTCCGTTTCTGTTCTTTTCATTTGATTTTACCACGTGTGTTTGATATAATCAAGAGCAGAAGTATGACGTTTTGGTACACTATCTCAAACTTATCTTAAAAAAGGAACACGAAATGGAGCCATTGGCACAACGCCTGCGCCCCCGCAGCCTGGATGAAGTCTGCGGGCAGCAGCATCTACTCGGCAAAAATCAGGTATTCCGCCGCACGGTCGAGAGCGGCAAGATTCCCAACATGATCTTCTACGGCCCTTCCGGTGTTGGCAAAACGACGGTTGCCAGCATCATTGCGGCGGGCAGCGGTATGCAGCTGCACAAGCTCAACGGTACGACGGCCTCCACCAGCGATATCAAATCAGTGCTGGCGGATATCGGCACCTTGGGCGCGGCCGGGGGCATCTTGCTGTATCTTGACGAGATCCAGTATTTCAACAAGCGCCAGCAGCAAAGCCTGCTGGAATGCGTGGAGCAGGGCACCGTCACCCTGATTGCCTCCACGACCGAGAACCCCTATTTTTATGTATACAACGCCCTTTTATCCCGCTGCACGGTGTTTGAGTTCAAATCGCTGACGGCGGACGATATCCGCGTCGGCTTGCAGAACGCCGCCGCTCGGCTGGGGGCCGAGGATAAAACGCCCATCTTGATTCCCGACGATGCGCTGGACTACCTGGCCCAGAGCGCGGGCGGCGATATGCGCAAAGCGCTGGGCAACCTGGAATTTGCCGTGACCGCCGCGCCGATTGAAAATGGCAGCCGCACCATCACGCTGGACATGGTACAGCAGGTGGCCGTGCGTACCGCCATGCGGTATGATAAACTGGGCGACGACCATTACGATATCGTCTCTGCCTACCAGAAATCCATGCGCGGCTCTGACCCCGACGCAGCGCTGCATTATTTGGGCCGCCTGCTGGAAGCTGGCGACCTGCCCAGCGCCTGCCGCCGCCTGATGGTCTGCGCGTGTGAGGATGTCGGCCTGGCCTGGCCGCAAATTATCCCCATTGTCAAAGCGGCGGTGGATATCGCCAACGCCGTTGGCCTGCCGGAGGCGCGCCTGCCGCTGGCAGATGCGGTCGTGCTGGTTGCCACCGCGCCCAAGTCGAACTCCGCCCACGATGGCATCAACGCCGCCATTGCGGACATCCAGGCCGGGCGCACCGGGCCCATCCCGCGCCAGCTGCAAAACAAACACTACGACGGCGCGGATGCCAAGATCAAGGGTCAGCATTACCTCTACCCACACGATTACCCCAATCACTGGGTCGCCCAGCAATACCTGCCCGACGCCATCAAGGACCGCCAGTATTACGTCCCCGGCGAGAACAAGAACGAGCAGGCCTTTGCCCAATATTGGAAGAAAATCAAGGGAGAATAACCGCTGTGGCTGACTTTTGCGATTTCAAAAAAATTCTATCCTACCGCAGTGTGTGGATGGCCCTTGCTGCCTTGTGGGTGGTATATCACCATATTTCGCTTACTCCCCCCTGTGCGTTTTTGCAGGTCTTAAAAAGCTGCGGGGCAGGCGGTGTTGACATTTTTGTGTTTGCCTCAGGACTCGGGTGCTATCACTCGCTGAAAAAGACCCCTGATACGCTCATCTTTATTAAAAAGCGTCTTATCAAGATTGTACCTGCCTATTATCTCTGTGTCACGCCTTGGGTCATTTATGACGGCCTGCGCCTGGGTACCACGGTGCAGGGCGTGGTCGCCACTTACTTAGGAGTAGACAGTTTATTTGGCCTTGGCTTGGGCCTATGGTCTGTATTGGTTTCCGTTTATCCTGATTGCGCCTGGGCCGTGTATTGTACTGTCCCTGCTGGCCGCCTGCCTGGATAAAGTTGCCCCGCAAATCATCCGCGGCTGTACGTTCCTGGGCGGATGCACACTGGAAATTTACGCTGTTCACGCTTTTGCTTTTCAGGTCTTTCGCGATGCACTCTCGGACGACATCTTGTATGGCACGGACAAGCGCTGGCTTCTGCTTTCCGTCCTGTCTGTGCTCTTTGCCGTTTTGCTTGCCCGCGTAATGGCGCAATTGACCGCCAAAACACAAAAGCAGCCCGCCCAACAAACCTGACTGAAATAGGAGAAATTTATGTCTGACCTTCACTGCGAGACCATTACGTTTCCGTCGTCGGACGGACGCCATACTTCCTCCGCTGTGCTGTACACGATGCAGGATAAGCCTGTGCGGGCAGTCATCCAGCTGAGCCACGGTATGTGCGAGTATGTGCGCCGTTACGCGCCCATGGCCGAGTTCTACGCCGCCCACGGCATTGCACTGGCGGGCAATGACCACCTCGGCCACGGCGACACCGCCAAGGCAGGGGAGCACGGCCACTACGGCGAGCCGGATGGCCGCCTGCATCTGCTGAACGACCTGCATACAATGAACGGCTTGCTCCATGAGCGTTTCCCGGATACGCCCATTATCCTGTACGGCCACAGCATGGGCAGCTTTTACGCGCGATGGTACGCCGAAAAGTGGCCGGAGAGCATCACGGCACTGGTTATTTCCGGCACGGCAGGCCCCAGCTTTATGAACGTCATCGGCCAAAAACTAGCCGGGCTGATTGCCCGCGTCAAGGGGCCGCGCTATGTTTCGCCGCTGATGGTCAAGCTGAATTTTGGCAGCTATTGCAAGAAAATCGCAAACGCCCAATCGCCCAACGCCTGGCTTTCCCGCGACGAAAACGTTGTGAACGCCTACGATGCCGACTGCCTGTGTACCTTCCAGTTCACCGCCGCCACCTACCGCGAAATGCTGACAACGCTGAACCATGTCAGCACTAAGGCGTGGGCGCAGGCCATCGACAAAGACCTGCCCATTCTGCTGATTGCCGGTGATGGCGACCCGGTGGGCGGCTACGGCAGCGGCGTGCGCAAGGTCTGGGCCATGCTGGGCGACGCCGGTGTCAACGACCTGACCTGCCAGATTTTTGAGGGCGGCCGCCACGAACTGCACAACGAGACCAACCGCGACGAGGTCTTTGACTACGTGCTGACCTGGATTGAAGATCACATTTAAACCACGCTGTATCGCATCCTCCGCCTCATTGGTGGAGGATTTTTATTTTTCCTCTTGACAAATCCATATTGCAGTTGTATCATTGTATCAAGTTCTTAACACAATGATACAGCAAAGGAGTCTCCGTTATGAACTGGAACATCACAGCAGGCCGCCCGGTCTACGTGCAGCTTGTGGAACAGCTTGAGCTTGCGCTGGTGGCAGGGGAGTTCCCGCCCGGCAGCCGCATCCCGCCTGTGCGGGAGCTGGCCGCCGACGCGGGCGTCAATCCCAACACGATGCAGCGTGCCTTGCAGGAATTGGAAAGCCGCGGCCTGCTACAGGCCCAGCGCACGGCAGGCCGCACCGTGACCGCCGATGACGCCGCGCTACACGCCCTGCGCCGCCGCCGCGCCCAAACGCTGGCAGGGGAGTTCCTGCATCAAATGCACGCCCTGAGCCTGACCGAAACCGAAATTGAAACGCTGCTGCGCGAAACCGCACAGCAGCAGACAGAGGAGTAAACCATGGATGCTATTTATGAGGTACACGGCCTGACCAAACGGTATGGCCGCACCACCGCCCTGGACGGCGCAGAGTTTTCCGTCACGCCCGGCAAGCTGGTCGGGCTGCTGGGCCCCAACGGCAGCGGCAAAACCACACTGCTTAAAATCTCTGCCGGGCTGCTTACGCCCACAGCGGGCAGTGTGCTGGTCAATAAGACCCCCGTCGGTGTCTACACCAAGGCTGTCACCAGCTATCTGCCGGATCGGATGGCCCTGCCTACTGAGTTCACAGCCGCTGACGCCGTGAGCCTGTACAATGACTTTTTCCCCGATTTTGACAAGGCCAAGGCCGACGCCATGCTGGCTGACCTGCGCATCCAAGCTCACGACAAAATCGGTACCATGAGCAAGGGGACGCAGGAGAAAATGCAGCTCTGCTTGACCATGAGCCGCGCCGCCAAGCTCTACCTGCTGGATGAACCCTTAGGCGGCGTTGACCCCGCTGCCCGCGACTACATTTTGCAGACGATCCTTCACAATTACAGCGAGGACGCCGCGCTGGTCCTGTCCACCCACCTGATTGGCGACATTGAAAAGGTGCTGGATGAGGTAATTTTCCTGCAAAACGGCAAGGCCCTTCGCCAGGCCGCCGTTGACGAGCTGCGCGAGGAAACAGGCATGAGCGTTGATGCATACTTCCGGGAGGTCTACAAATGCTGACAAATTTATTGAAATACGAGTTCAAGGCCTCGGGCCGCGTTGTCCTGCCGATTGCAAGCGGTGTGCTGGTGCTGAACATTTTCACCGGTATCCTGAGCCATTTTATCCAGAACACCTCTGACAGATTTCCGCTGGCCGGGCTGGCCCTGGTGTTGCTGAACCTGGCAGCGCTCGTCAGCCTGCTGGTAGTACTAGCGGTCTGCTTCTTTATTGAAGTGCAGCAATTTTACCGCCTGCTGGGCGACCGCGGCTACCTGATGCTGGCCCTGCCCGTGCAGCCCTGGAAGCATATTGCCGCCAAGGTTATTTGCGGCACGGCGTGGACCGTGTTCGGTATGTTATTTTTTTCCGTCTGCTGTGCACTGCTTACAGGCGATTTTGCATTCAGCGTCCCTCATGCTGAGGATTTTGCCATCTGGGCTGTAATGGTGCTTATCGTTCTGGCCCTGATTGCGGGGGCTCTGCTGCACACCTACCTGGCCTGTGCTTTCGCCGGGCAGTTCACCCAGCAGCGCATGCTTATCAGCATCGCCGCTTACTTCGTCATCGGTTTTGCCGGGCAGATGGCGGCACTGGTAACTGCGTTTTTCGTTGCCCTCTATGGATACCAATATTTCAGCAACATCAATTTCAGCACCGCATCGTCCATTTTTAGCTATGACAACAGTCTGCCTTTCCTGCTGCTTTCCATGCTGGCCGTCTTTGCGCTCATCGCCCTCGTCGATGCCCTTATGTGGGCACTGACCCAGTGGTTCATGACCAAGCGGCTGAATCTGGCGTAATTACAGAAAGTCCCGGATGCGCTCTGCGTCTTTCATGCCTTTGCTGTACAGTTTTTTCAGTGCCTTCTGGTCGCGGGTCAGCGTCTTGACGCCGCAGGTATCATCTGGCGCAATAATAAGCACCTTGCCCTCGGCGGCCAGCTTTTGGGCCAACGCAATACCTTCGTTATAATGCTGCGCCCGCAGGGCCAGCTGTTCGGCGGCGTGGGGGTATTTTCGGTGGATGACCCGCGCCAGCTTGCGGTCCGTGCCATCCGCGCGGATGGTGCCCACCGGCTTTGTCAAAATCAGCACAACCTTGTCGCAGCCGTCCGCAAAAGCCTTTTGCAAAGGGATCGTATCACCCAGCGCACCGTCATAATAAGGCACACCGCCAATCTCAATAGGCTTGCACGCCACCGGGATGCAGCAGGATGCCATCAGCACGCGGTAGTCGTCCTGGCGCATATCGCCGCGTGTAAAGTACTTCGGCTTGCCAGTTGTGGCGTCTGTGGCGATCATGTACCACTCCATCGGATTAGCCGTCATCCTTTCAAAATCCAGCGGGTTTTCACATTCGCGGTTACTCAATGTGCCGTAGATATATTGCAGGTTCAAAAACGACCCGCCGTGCAGCATATTTCCTGCGCCCATATATTCTTTGCGCATGGAGTATTCCTCATAGAACAGATAGTTCCGCCCGCGCTGGCTGCTTAAATAGGAGGCAAGGTTAGCGCTTCCTGCCGAAATGCCGATGCCGTAATCAAATTGTACGCCGTTGTCCATGCACCAGTCAAACACGCCCGCCGCATAGATGCCGCGCAGACCGCCACCTACATCGATGACTCCGATTTTTTCCATACAATAACCCCTCTTTCTACTCTCAAAAGTATACCACCCCCGCTGCCGCAAATCACCGGACAATCCAGGGCAAATGTATTGACTTTTGGTGTGAAAGCGCGTATATTCAATTTACAGACCATTAGTCTGTAAAAAGGAGTGTATCCTATGTCGCGCAACAAATATCCGGAGCAAACCGTAGAAAAAATCCTTGACGCTGCCGCATGCCTGTTTGCCCAAAAGGGCTATGCCCACACCACCTTGCAGGATGTCATTGACGAAACAGGACTTTCCAAGGGAGCCGTGTACCACCACTTTAAATCCAAAGAGGAAATTGCCGCCAAGGTGGGCGACCGCATGGGGGCGGAGTTTACGGCCACGCTGACCCATATCCGCGACGACGACGCCATGACCGGGCTGCAAAAATTGCAGGCCGTCTTTGCCGCGTCGCTATTGCCGCAGCGCCAGCAAGCGCTGGGCCGCGCACTGCCGCGCCCCTGGGATGACCCTCAGTTTCTTTCCATTGAGCTGCACGATTTGTTGGAAAAGACTGTCCCCGTTTACATAACACCGATGATTCAGCAGGGGACAACCGACGGCAGTATCCACACCGCGGACGCCGCCGCATTGGGGGAGGCCCTGTTTTTACTGGCAGACCTCTGGCTCCACCCGCTGACGCGCCCCACCACACCAGACCAGCAACGGGCACGGTGCGCGGTGTTCCGCCAGGTAACGCAGGGGATTGGGCTGGATCTGCTGACCGAGGAACAGAGTGCACAGATGGTAAAGATGTGCGAGGAATAAGGTAAAAACCTGCATTTGGCGGCTTGCACCGCCAATTTTATTTCGCATTTACAAACCGCCGGTCGGTTTATATAAAACAGTTTTCACAAAAACAGGAGACACACCCATGAACACTACCTTTTATAGATTACTTATCTGCCAAATCGTTACGCTGTTCGCCAATGCGGCACTGCGGTTTGCGCTGCCGCTGTACCTGCTGCGCAAGACCGGTTCCGCTGCGCTGTACGGCGCCATCACGGCGGCGGCCCTGGTGCCGATGCTGGCAGGCACACTGTATGGGGGCATTCTGGCAGACAGCTGCCGCAAGCAAACGCTGCTGGCCGTTTTAAATTTCATCACTGCGCTGGGCCTGCTGGCCGCCGCAATCTGTTTCCGTCAAATCCCATCAACCGCCGTCGTATTGGGCACACTCTGCCTTTTGTACGCCGCCGAAGGTCTGCTCCAGCCTGCTGTACAGGCCAGTCTGCCGTTGTTGCTGCGTGACCCGGCACTTACGCAGGGGAACGCCGCCATACAGCTCGCCGACACCATTGATGAACTGCTCGGTCCCTTGCTGGGCAGTCTGCTGCTGCAGTCAGTAGGGCTGCGTACATTGCTGATTTTCTGTGCGGTATGCCTGGCTGCAACGGCGCTATTTTTCCAAACGCTGCCCATCCCACAGCCAACACGCCAACCGCCTGCAGCTCCCGGGCAGCGGGCTGCCGTCGGCCCACTGCTGCGCCACGATCCGCAGCTGTTCGGCATGGTCGGTGTGCTGGCGCTGCTCAACCTGGCCGTTGTTCCGGCAATCACGGTCGGCGTACCCATCCTCGTTGTTCAATATCTGGCGCTGCCTGACCGAGCACTGGCGATCACCCACTCTGCCATGAGTGCGGGCGGTCTTTTGGGCGGTGTTCTGGCGGGGGCCTTGGCCGGGCGGCAGCACGGCAGGCAGAAAATGCTGACGCTCTGGTGCATCAGCGCCGTGTGCGCTCTGCTGGGGGCCGCAGCGCTGCCCGGCGTGCCGTCCACCGTCAGCTATGAGGCGGTAACGTTTCTGGCATTTTGCCAGATGGCCGCCGCCGTGCCGTTTCAAATCGACCTTGTCAGCAGCTTGCAAGTCCAGGTGCCAGCGGCGCAGGTGGGCCGCTGCATGAGCTTTGTCACCTTCGCCATCTGCCTGACCCAACCCGCCGGGCAGACACTGTACGGTCTTGCTTATGACCGCTTTGCCGCGCAGCCCTCTCTGGTGCCGCTGCTGGCCGCCGCGGCATCCATTGCAATAAACATTGCCGCAGCGCGTTTTTTCTGCAAAGCAAGATAATTTTACGAAGTCATGAACACTTCTTTACAAAATCATGAAAAAGTTTTTATTGACAAACATTCTCCATGCCGTATAATGTATCTTGTGTGTGCATCTAAGGGTAAATTTTTTCTGCCCTGACACATTGGCGTTGTATGTGCTGCTTGCAGCGGACTTTGCAAAACAAAGACCGTGTAACAAACCTTTGCGGGGCGGCATAATTGGCGCTGACTCGTCAAGGACTTTGTGCCGACCTAAGGAAGAAACGGCGCGTGAAGAAGCCCTGTAACGGGAAATTCCGCAAAGGGGGATGCAATGAAAATGAATGAAAATCTGATCGTATCTCTGAAAGACATTGTTGTCGATTTCGATGGGCAAAAGGTTTTGGACGGCCTTTCGCTGGACATCCACGACAAGGAGTTTGTCACTTTCCTCGGCCCTTCGGGCTGCGGCAAGACGACGACCCTGCGTGTGATTGCCGGTTTTGTCACCCCGAAATCGGGCAATGTCTTTTTTGATGGCAAGGACATCGCCAATATGCCGCCGTACAAACGGCCGGTGAACACGGTGTTCCAGAAGTATGCGCTGTTCCCGCACCTGAACGTGTTTGAGAATGTTGCCTTCGGCCTGCGCCTGAAAAAAATGGCAGAGGATGAAATCCGCCCGAAAGTACTTGAAATGCTTGAGACCGTCGGCCTGAAAGGCTTTGAGCGCCGCAGCATCCATCAGCTTTCCGGCGGCCAGCAGCAGCGCGTGGCCATTGCCCGCAGCCTGGTCAACCAGCCCCGCGTCCTGCTGCTCGACGAACCTCTCGGTGCCCTTGACCTCAAGCTGCGCAAAGAGATGCAGCTGGAACTGAAACGCCTGCAGCGCGAAATGAACATTACCTTCGTCTACGTCACCCATGACCAGGAGGAAGCATTGACCATGTCGGACACCGTCGTGGTCATGTCCGGCGGCAAGATTCAGCAGATCGGCTCCCCCCAGGATATCTATAACGAACCCAAGAACGCTTTTGTGGCCCGCTTTATCGGTGACTCCAACATCGTGGACGGCGTCATGCTGCGCGACTTCTATGTCAACTTCGGTGGGCATGACTTTACCTGCGTGGACCGCGGCTTCAAGCCCAACGAGCCTGTGCAGGTCGTCATCCGCCCCGAGGACGTGCAGATCGTGCCGCCTTCCGTCGGTATGCTGACCGGCCTTGTGCGTGAGGTCATCTTCAAGGGCGTTCACTTTGAAATGCACGTCGATGTGGAAGGGTATGAGTGGATCATTCATTCTACACAGGCCAGCCAGCCCGGCGAGCTTATCGGCATGAACATCGGCCCGGACGAAATTCATATCATGAAGCGTTCGGAGGTGTAATAGATGCTCAAATCCAAAACCTCCCGCTGGCTGGCAGGGCCGTATCTGCTCTGGATGGCCATTTTCACTGTCGTGCCGCTGGTCATCGTCGTCTGGTACGCCATGACGAACACCGACGGGCAGTTCACCCTTGACAACCTGACCCAGATTGGTCGGTATTCCAGCGTGTTTGCCCGCAGCTTGATTCTGGCCGCCATTTCCACGGTAGTCTGCCTGGTCATGGCGTTCCCGGTCGGGTATTTTCTCTCCCGCCTGCGCGCCAACAAGCAGCATATCATGCTCATGCTTATTATGCTGCCCATGTGGATGAACTTCCTGCTGCGCACCTACGCATGGATGACCCTGCTTGAGAAAAACGGCCTTATCAACAAATTCTTCGGTCTGTTCGGCCTTGGCCCCTTCAACATGATCAATACCTCCGGCGCGGTCGTGCTGGGCATGGTCTACAACTATCTGCCCTTCATGATTCTGCCCATCTACACGGCCATGACGAAGATCGATGATTCCATCGTCGAGGCCGCGCAGGATCTGGGCTGCAACGTCTGGCAGATTTTGTTCCGCGTGCTCGTACCGCTGACCGGCCCCGGCATTGCCACCGGCATTACCCAGGTGTTCGTGCCCGCCGTCTCCACCTTTATTATCAGCCGTATGCTGGGCGGCGGCTCCAACCTGCTGATCGGCGACTTGATCGAGCTGCAGTTCCTCGGCAACTCCTACAACCTGAACCTCGGCTCTGCCATGAGCCTGGTGCTGATGGTCATTGTCCTGCTCTGCATGAGCTTCACTTCGAGCTTCGACGAGTCCGAGATGGAAGGAGTGATGTGACATGGCGAAAAAACATTCCGCGCTGCTCATGCGCACCTACGTCATTCTGGTGTTTTGCTTCATGTACCTGCCCATCGCGGTCATGATTGCATTCAGCTTTAACGAGAGCAAATCCCGCTCCAACTTCACCGGCTTCACGCTGGGCTGGTACAAGAGCCTGTTCCACAACGAGATGATTTTGTCGGCCCTAGGGCTCAGCCTGGTGCTGGCACTGGTTTCCAGCGTCATCGCCACGGTGCTGGGCACGCTGGCGACTATCGGTATCAACTCGATGTCCCGCCGCAGCCAGCTCGTCATCAACAACATCAGCTATGTGCCGGTCGTCAACCCGGAGATCATCACCGGCGTTTCGCTGATGCTGCTCTTCGTCATGGCGCAGAGCTTCGGTATCGGCGGCGAGAGCGGCATCTTCGGCTGGCCCACGCTGCTGATTGCTCACATTACCTTTAACATCCCTTACGTTATCTTTAATGTAGGCCCCAAGCTGCGCCAGCTTGACCCGAGTTTGTACAACGCCGCGCTGGACCTTGGCTGCACGCCGCGCCAGGCATTCTCCAAGGTCATCATGCCGCAGCTGTCCCCGGCAATTCTGTCGGCGTTCCTCATCTGTCTGACCTACTCCATCGACGATTTCATGATTTCCTACTTCAACTCCGGCACGATGCAGACGCTGCCCATCGCCATCTACTCGATGACCCGCAAAAAGGTCAGCCCCGAGATCAACGCCCTGTCAGCGGTCATGTTCTGCGTCATTCTGGCAATCATCCTGATTTCCAACGCCGCGGATTCCCGCGCCTACCGCCGCAACCAGAACGCCATCCGTAAGGCCATGCAGGACGAAGGGGGGCGCTGAAGATGAACTGGAAAAAACTTTCTGCCGCCGCAATGGCAGCCCTGACTGTCACGATAATAAGTGCTGCCCCGGTGTGGGCCGCCGAGGATATCCCCGTCAACGACGACATTTCCGTCTCCGGCGACTACGATTGGACCCGCTTTGCGGGCGACCACATCACGCTGAATGTCTACAACAACGGCCTGTACATTTCTGATGGCTCGGACGAGAGCGTGAACGTCCTCTCCGCGTTTGAGGAGCTGACCGGCATCAAGGTCAACTACACGACCTACGACTCCAACGAGAGCCTCTATGCCAAGCTGAAATCCGGCGGTGTGTCGTATGACGTCATCTTCCCGTCGGACTACATGGTCGGTAAGATGGCAAACGAGGGCATGCTGTCCGAGCTGAACATGGACAACATCCCGAACTTTGCCGGCATCGGCGAGACCTACCTTGACCGCAGCTTTGACCCCGGCAACAAGTACAGTGTGCCCTACATGTGGGGCACAACGGGCATCATCTACAACACGACGATGGTCGAGGAGCCGCCGACGAAATGGGCGGACATGTGGGACGTCGAGTACACGAACAATGTCCTGATGTTCAACAACTCCCGCGACGCCTACGCCATCGCCGCCAAAACGATTGGCCTGTCGATGAACCCGCAGTCGGTGGACGAGATCACCGCCATCACCGACGCGCTGAAAAAGCAGAAGAACATCGTGCAGGCCTACGTCATGGACGAGGTCTTCGACAAGATGGAGGGCGGCGAGGCCGCCATGGCGCCCTATTACGCGGGCGACGCCATCACGATGATCGACGAGAACCCCGATCTGGCCTTCGTCCACCCGGAGGAGGGCGTCAACTTCTTCATCGACAATATGTGCATTCCGGCCAACGCCAAGCATCAGGAGGCCGCCGAAATGTTCATCAACTACCTGTGCGAGCCGGATGTCGGCCTTGCCAACGCAGATTTCATCGGCTATTCCACCCCCATCACCGCCGTGTGGGAAATGCTGGACGATGATCTGAAGTACAGCGAGATCGCGTACCCGGATGCGGAGGTACTCGATAAGGCAGAGGTCTTTGAGACGCTGCCCGACGACATCAACGCCGCCATGGATGCCCAGTGGAGCGAGATGAAGAGCTTTGAGGAGGGCGGCAGCGGCTGGATGGTCGTTGTGCTGCTGATGCTCGCGCTCCTCATTTCCGCATTCAACATCTGGCGCAAGCTCCGCAAGAAATCGCGCGACAATTACTGACCCTCTGCAGTGCATCGCTTCATGATGCACTGCATTTTTATTTTCACTGCGCTGGCACGCCGCTTTGCATTTTTGCTCTGACTGTGCTATACTCCATTTGAGCATTTGTAATTTTTGATTTGATTGGTAAGGAGGGCGCATCTATGCCCGAAAAGCAAACCACCTATACAGAGAAATTCACCGTCTACCGCACGGACGGCGACCACCTCGGCAATGTCAAGCTGGGAGCACTGCTGCGCTATGCCCAGCAGGTCGCTACCGCCCACGCCGAGGCTGTGGGGCTGGACGATGCCCTGTACCGCAAGACCCACACCGCCTATGTGCTGGCCAAACTGGCCCTGCACATTGAGCGCCTGCCCCGCGTTGATGAGGAGCTGACCCTGCTCACCCAGCCGGAAAACTGCAAGCGGGCTGTCAACAAGCGCATCACCCATTTTTATGATGCCTCCGGCGCGGAGGCTGCCGTCATGGACAGCCGCTGGGTGCTCATTGATACAGAAAAGCGCATCATCCTGCGCAAGCACCCCGAACAGTTCAATGACCAGTGGGCCGCCGATGTCCCGTTTGAGCTGCCGATCAAGCTGCCCCGCATCGCCCCTGAGGACTGCGAGGTGCTGGGGGAGCAGCAGGCTGTCTACTCCCGCTGCGATATGAACGGGCATCTGAACAACACTCGATATGCCGACATCGTCTGCGATGCCGTACCATGGGAGGTGTGGGATACCGCGCAAATCCGCGATTTTACAATCAGCTACCACCGTGAGGTCCCCCGCGGGGAGTGCTTCACCCTGCGCCGTGCCAGACCGGCAGAGGACACCTTCTATTTTGAAGGCGAACGGGAAGGCAAATCTGCCTTTGAGGCACAGCTGATTTTCAAACACTTATAATTTCTACACAAACCCCTGTTACACTGTTTACATCGACAATGTAAAGGAGTTATTATTATGACAAAGCAAAAATTCGGCCTGACCGGCACGGCGCTCAAAACCATTGCGCTGGTGCTCATGGTGATGGATCACATTCACTACTTTTTTGAATTTACGGGCGTTGTACCGGAATGGTTCAGTATGCTGGCGCGGCTGTCCGCGCCGCTGTTTCTGTTCTGCACTGTTGAGGGCTTCGCCCATACCCATGACCGCAGGCGCTACTTCCTGCGTATCTGGGCCATCGGTACTGCGATGGGCACGGTGGAATTTTTCATGATCTATGCAGGGGCCTTCCGCCGCGGGGACGGCTTCTACCCGATGAACGCCATTTTTCAGGATCTGATGCTGCTCTGCATCATCTGGCAGGGCATCGACTGGCTGCGCCAGCGCCGGTTTGTACGGGGCGCACTGGCTGCTGCCATGCCGATTCTCTGGCCGTTTTGCATCGTAGCGCTGCTGATGCTTTTTCCCAAAATTCAGGACGCACCGATCGGCTCTGCCGTGTTGGCGTGGGTCATCACCGCGCCGCTGCCTTTGTGGACATCCATCACCGATGGCGGCTGGTCTTTTCTGGCCGGGGGCCTCGTGCTGTATGCACTGTACAATCATAAGCGTCTGCGGCTGTCCGTCTGGGCAGCCATGACCTTCCTGTGTGATTTTGTGCTGGTCTATCTGCAGGTTCACAGCTTGCCGGATTTCGCCTTTTCCCAGATGTTCACAGTCTACTATGAGTGGCTCGGCGTCTTTGCCGTTATCGGCATGGCGCTGTACAACGGCCAGCGCGGCAGCGGCCACAAGCAGCTGTTCTACTGGTTCTACCCGGCACATGTCTACCTGCTTTACGGTGCATCCTGTCTTGTTTACAGCTTACTGCAATAAAAGGGGCTATTATGGCAAACATTCTGGCGGTCGATGATGACCGTGACCTTTGTACGCTGCTAAAAACAGCGCTTGAGCGTGACGGCCACACCGTAGAAACGCGCACCTCCGGCACACAGCTGACCGATACGCTCTGCCGCTGGGCAGACTGCATCCTGCTGGATGTGATGATGCCCGGTGAGGACGGCTTTGCCGTCTGCCGCCGCATTCGCGCCGAGACGGACGCGCCGATCTTATTTTTGACCGCGCGTACCGATGAGCCGTCGGTGCTGACAGGCCTTGGCCTTGGCGCGGACGATTACCTGACCAAGCCGTTCCGCATAGCGGAGCTGCGTGCGCGGGTCGCAGCACACCTGCGGCGGCAGAACCGCACACCGTCCCATAAGATCACCCGCGGCGGGGTGGCGCTGGATCTTTCCGCCAAGGAAGCCAGCGTTGGCGGCACGCCTTTGCACCTGACAAAATCCGAGTACGCTATCTGTGAGCTGCTGGCCCTGCATGCAGGGCAGACCTTTTCCAAAGAACAAATTTATGAAGCGGTGTTCGGTTACGACGGTACCGCCGATGACACGGCCATCACCCAGCACATCAAGAACATCCGCGCCAAGCTGCGCGCGGCCGGGGCAGGGGAGGTGCTGCAAACGATATGGGGAGTAGGCTACCAATGGCAAAACGAAAACTGACATCCCTGCGCAGTGTTCTGCTGCGGTATCTCCTTTTGTGCGGCGGCGGGTGCGCGTTGATTCTGGTACTCTGGTGGGTCATTTTTATGCAGCTGATAAACATCGGTTTTCTGCTGCCTGCCGTGGCGTCCGCCCAGGCCTGCGCCGATGCCCGGGAAACTGTGGCCTCGATGACGGCTGACACATTCGATTCCCTGCAGATCAGCGACCTATGCCGCTGGGCCGTGGTGCAGAACGACACGGTCTTGCAAACGAACATGACCAACCGGCAGCTGAAAATTGCTCTCAACTCCTACCATGGCGGCAGCGGCAATCTGGTGCTGATGCAGTACCAGTACGATGTCAAAATGGCGGACGGAAGCTTTTGCCTTTTACAGTACGACTATGCCTTGCCCTACGCTGACCCGGCCCTGCGGGACACGCTGCCGGATTTCCAGACCTGCTATTTTGTTCTGCTGGCGGCGCTCATCCTCGTTTGGCTGGGCTGGCAGACCCACTGCACCGTGCGGGTCTTTGCCGCAGAGACTGCCCGGCTGAACGCGGCCGTAGATGCTATTGCCGCCCGGCAGCTGGAGCAAATTGACACGGATGGCGTGCGCATCCGGGAATTTGACGCCACCTTACAGGCCTTACAGACGATGGGCCGCGAACTGACGGACAGCCTGCAAAGCCAGTGGCGGATGGAGCAGCAGCGCACCGAGCAGATCGCCGCATTAGCCCATGACTTAAAAACACCGCTGACCGTCATACAAGGCAACGCCGACCTGCTGGCCGAGGATGCTCTGTCCGCCGACCAGCAGACACAGGTCGAAGCCATCCTGCGCGGCACAGAGCGCGCACGCCACTATTTGGCCGCTCTGCGCACAGCCGGCGCAGCACCTGCCGTACAAACATCGCTGGCCAGCCACGCCCTCACGGAACGGCTGGCGCAGACAGCCCGCGCTCTCTGCGCGCCTGCCGGAATCCAATTTATACTACAGGAGGAATGGCAGGGGACGATCCGTGCTGCAGAAAACGACCTGCTGCGCGCTGCGGAAAACCTTTTGGACAACGCCGCCGCCCACACTCCGCGCGGCGGAACCGTCACCCTGACCGTTGCAAAGGAAAACAACAGCTTTATTTTGCGCGTGACCGATACCGGTCCCGGCTTCACGCCAGAAGCGCTGGCAAAAGCAGGGGAAATGCTCTACACCGACGCCGCCCGCAGCGATGCCTCCCATCAGGGATTGGGACTGTATTTTGCGAAAAAAGTCGCACAGTTCCACGGCGGCACACTGGTTTTATCTAACCTTTCCGGCACGCATGGTGCCTGCGCCGAGCTGCGCCTGCCGATTGGCAGATAGTGCTTGACGGCGATTTTGCCTTGTGCTAAAATCAGGAAAAATCTGTATGCAAGCGAAAGGAATGTACCCGGCATGGATACTCAAAAATCCTGGCAACTGGATCAGCCGCAAGGCACGCCGCTTTATACGTTGGATGTGCACAACACCCAAACCATGCACGTTAAGCGGGTGCTTCTCATCAATCGCCTGCGCCTGTGGCAGCTTGCCGCAGCCGTCGCCTTGCTGCTTTTGTATGTCAATTTTCTTTCGGTTTGGGGCTTTGTGTTGGGGATTCTTTCGATTCCCTTTGTTTTTATCATGGCACGTGCAGTGGCGGTTTCTGCGTATAAAACCACCCAAAGCGCCCGCGGCAAGCTCGTCCACTACACGTTTTACGAGGATTGCTTCACAGTGCAAAGCTCCTACTCCCAAAGCACGATTTGGTATGACGACCTTTACCGGGTCATTGTGCGGAAACATTCCGTCTGCCTGATGGTCTCCAACCGTATCGGCTATGCCTTGTGTGAGAACGAATGTCCCGAAAGCGTGCTGGATTTTCTGCGTGAGCGCTGTGTCGAGAAGCGAAAGCCGAAGGCGAAAGAAATACTCTTTTCCGTTTTGTTTGCCCTTCTTTGTGTCCTGTTCCTCGGCTATGCCTGCATGGCCGTACTGGCCCGCTGCAGCACCTCTGCAGAAACTGTTCCCGCGCCCACGCCGCTCCCGACAGAATCGGCCATCGTCGAGGAAGAACCGACCCCGGCACCCACAGCCGCCCCTACCGCTGCCCCCGACACAGAAGAAACCATCTCTAAAGACCCTATCAGCACCGGCTATGACGTGATCTACGAAACCTATCTGAAGGAAACCTCCACCACCTACGAGTTCAAGCTGACCGCAAAAGGGGAGGACTACATCATCCTGAACGATACCGACGACGCCGTAGAATTTTTGCAGTACGACCGTGACTCCGCAAACGGCAGCTGCGCCCTGTATGTGTATGAGCGCTGCCCCAAGGACGCAAACGGCAGTTGGTCTCGGCAGGAGGCGCAGATTTTGAACATCTACGCCTACCACTACTGGGATGGTGCCACCGCCGCCAGCGGCAAAACCAGCTGGGGCGACGCACCCACCAAGGAGTACAGCGAATTAACAGGGGAGTGAGCCGGACGCAAATGTGAACAAATTGAAAAATGACAAAAGATTTACAATTTGCTATTGACATTCGATGACAAAACAGTTACAATTTAGTTGCAAGCTAAATGAACCCCAAGTCAAATAGCTTTAACCACATTTTTCATGTGTTCTTCTCCTCCTTTCTTTAAATCCCCGCCCATCCCTCAGGGCGGGGATTTATTTTTTTGTAACCGTCTGTCGCCCCAATTCGCTTTACAAGATTTTCTAATCGTGATAAAATAAAAGTCGTATGTCCTTATCAGTCTGCTGCGACCGCAGACTTCCTATTATATATGTACTGAGTAACAAGAGAGGGAATCACTGAAACATGGCACAATCTCGTTCCGGTAAAAAATCCACTTCCGGCTCCGGCAGCAAAAAACGTACAAGTTCCTCGTCGCGCTCGGGTTCTTCCCGCAGCAGCGCCGGGCGTTCTTCGTCGTCGCGTTCCGCATCATCTGCCCGCAGCCGTCAGGCATCCAGCCGCGCCCAGCGCCGCGCCGAGACCCCGAACCTTGCCCGCAGTGTGCTGTTGGTGGGGCTGGGGTTGCTCTGCGTTGCGCTGGTGCTTGTACCCGGACAAAATGTCTGGCGCACGCTGCGCAGCTGGTATTTCGGCATTTTCGGCGTCACGACCTACCTGGTTGGGCCGTTTTTGCTCTACCTTGCCTACCTGCTGGCCTCTGGCTACCGCGTGGCGCTGTTTGCAGGTAAGGTGTCGCTTATGGGCGTGCTCTGCGCCAGCGTACCGGTCATTTTCTCCAAACTGAACGTCGAAGGTCTCAGCGCGTGGGAAGTCATCAAGATGCTGTTCACCCGCGGCGGCACCTATTTCTGGGAGGGCGGCGTCCTCGGTGCGCCCATCGGCGCGGCGTTGCTGGCCTTGTTTGGCCGCCCGGCATCCAATATTTTAATGCTGCTCGTGTTCCTGCTGGGGCTGATGTTCTTCTTTGCCATCACCCCGGCTGACGTCGTGCTGTTTGTCAACAATCAGTACCAGGCCTTGCAGTCCAAGCGCGAGGAGCGTGCCTCCGCCGAGACCGCCTACGACACCCGCCTGTTCAACCAGAAGCCGGAGGAGGAGAGCGTCGAGAACCTGACCGGCGCACTGCCGGACGCGAACCGTCCGCATCACCCGGTCTACGACGTCATCGCCGACACCAGCCGCTTTCCCAAGCAGCAGCCCGCACCGGTCCAGCCTGCCCAGCAGACCTACACGGCAGGCCCGGTCACACCAGTGGTACCGCAGGCTCCCTTTGCGGCTCAGCCCGCCCAGCAGCGCCCGGATTTTGACGTGGATCTTGGCCCCGCTGCCAGCGACAGTGCCCGTTTGAAAGCCCAGACCCACGACCCTCTGGAGCCGGTCAACATCGGCCCGGGCGGCACCTTCGGCATGGACCCGCTCTCCAACAAGACAAGCACCACTTTCCATTACGCCCAGCAGGCACAGCCCGCCCCGGCCCCCGCGCCGCAGGAGGATTTTGAGTTGCAGTTACAGCCTGCCGAGGAACCCGCTGTGCCCGTCTACACGCCGCCCATCACGCCCGCGCCCACCCCGGCACCCGCGCAGGAGCCGATGGATGAGCTGGATGCGCTGATCAATCGCGCCGTGAGCGGCCACGCGCCTTATTATGCTCCCCAGGAGGTCAGCGCCGAGACAACGCTGGACCTGCCGCAGCCCACCGAGTTTGAAACTCCGCTGACGCCGGTGCCCCAGTTCGACACGCCGCTGATCCCGGTGGAGGACGAACCCGAGCCGGAGCCGGTGCAGCTGCCGCAGCTGGATATGACCGGCCGCGTGCAGGGTGACACAATGGTCATTTCCCCGGCTGATTTGGCCGCCCAGACTACCGCCCCACTGGGCGGTACGCCTGCTCCATCTGTTCCTGTTGCACCTGTCGCCCCGGCCCCTGCGCCCGCAGCTATCCCGACGCTGGGCGGCAGCTTTACCGATACCGGCAGTGCGGTCAGTGCCGCCTGGCAGTCCGGCCGCTCTGTCTCGGAGATGCTGGATGAGCTGGCCGCTGAGCCTGCCGCGCAGCCTGCGCCCACCATGACCCGCCCGGTTACCGAGACGACGCAGGACAGCTTCACCGTGCCGCAGCAGGGTGAGGCCGCCCGCGTGCGGGTTTCCACCGCCGTAGGCAACTCGGCCAGTGCGCCCATCCATACACCGCCATCCGCCGCTAAGGCAGACCCCAACGCCATGCGGCTGCCCACATCGGAGGAGCAGCCCCCCGAGCCGTACTGCTATCCGTCGGTCAACCTCTTTAACCCCACACGCCCCGACGATGAAGCCGGTGCCGCCCGCGAAATGAAGAAGAACGCCGACATCCTCGTCAACACGCTGGACAGCTTCGGCGTCAAGACCACGATGCTGGATATCTGCCGCGGTCCCTCTGTCACCCGGTACGAACTGCAGCCTCAGGCTGGTATCAAGGTCAGCCGCATCACAAGCCTGGCCGATGATATCGCCCTGAACCTGGCCACTGCGGGTGTCCGTATCGAGGCTCCCATCCCCGGCAAGCCCGCCGTCGGCATCGAAGTTCCCAATAAGATTCGTTCTACCGTCAATATTCGTTCTGTCTTTGAGTCGCAGAACTACGTCAACATGCGCAGCCCGCTGACGATGGCCCTGGGCAAGGATATCGCCGGTACGGCCCAGGTCGCCGACCTTTGCAAGATGCCCCACCTGCTGATTGCAGGTTCCACCGGCAGCGGTAAATCCGTCTGCGTCAACTCTATCATTATCAGCTTCCTGTTCCGTTCCGGGCCGGAGGATGTCAAGCTCATTCTCATTGACCCCAAGGTCGTTGAATTGGCCGAGTATAACGGCATCCCGCATCTGCTGATGCCTGTCGTCACCGAGCCGCGCAAGGCCGCCGGTGCGCTGGGTGCCAGCGTCGCCGAGATGGAGCGCCGCTACAAGCTCTTTGCCGAAAATAATGTCCGCGAGATCAAAGCCTACAACAAACTGGCCGCCCAGACCGGCATGGAACACCTGCCTTATATCGCCATCGTCATTGACGAGTTGGCCGATTTGATGATGGTTGCCGGCAAAGAGGTCGAGGACTACATCTGCCGTATCGCGCAGAAAGCCCGTGCCGCCGGTATCCACTTGATCGTTGCCACCCAGCGCCCCAGCGTTGACGTCATCACCGGCCTGATCAAGGCCAATATCCCCAGTCGTATCGCTTTTGCTGTTTCCAGCCAGATCGACAGTCGAACCATTCTGGACAGCGGCGGTGCCGAAAAGCTGCTGGGCAACGGCGATATGCTCTTCCTGCCGGTCGGTGCCTCCAAACCCGTCCGCGTGCAGGGTACCTTCGTGACTGATGAAGAGATTGGCGCGGTGCTGAGCTTTATCAAGTCCACTTCCTCCGCCCAGTACGACGAAGAAATGATTGCCGAAATGGAGCGCCGCGCTGTTGCCGAGAAGGGCAGCAAGAAGGGCAGCGACGATGACGGCGACGCAGGCGGCGCACTGGATGCCATGTTTGAGCAGGCCGTCGAATGCGTCATCGATGCCGGGCAGGCCAGCACCAGCCTGTTGCAGCGCCGCTGTAAGCTGGGCTACGCCCGTGCGGCCCGCATCATGGACCAGATGGAACAGGAAAAGATCATCGGCCCCTATGAGGGTGCCAAGCCCCGCGCCGTGCTGGTGACCAAGGCCGAGTGGGAGGAGCGCAAGCTGGGCGGCCAGTATGACGAGTAACCGCTTCAAAAAGGCTGCCAGCATTGCGGTAGCTGCTTTGCTGCTTGTACTGCTCTGCGCCGCGCTCGTCATCCAGTTTGCGGGCGGCAAAGGCCCTGTTCCCACTTGGCAGCAGCTGCGCGCTTTCTTCGGTGTGCCGCTGCAAACCGAGGAAAGTGCCCCGCAAATCGCCGACGGCAGCACTGTTGTCTATGTGCTGGACGTGGGGCAGGGCGACGCCGTGCTGCTCTGCCAGGATGGCCGCTGGTGCCTGATTGACACCGGCCCCGCCGAAGCCGAGGACGCACTGCTGTACGATTTGGATACACTGGAGGTCGAAACACTCGACTACCTTGTGCTGACCCATCCCCACGCTGACCACACCGGCAATGCCCGGGCGGTGCTGCAAAATTATCCGGTTCAGACCCTGCTGCTGCCAGACTGGCAGCCCGGCCCCGAAGACACCGCCGACTGGCCGCGCAATTTAGCGCAAGCGGCCGCCGACAGCGGGGCGGAAATCCTCACCACCGAAGCAGGGGACAGCTACTCTTTAGGCGGCGGCACGCTGCAGATTTTACAGGGCGGCAGTGCTGAGGCTGCGGACGACAGCGTCAACAATGCCTCGCTCTGCACGCTGTTCACAGCAGGTGATTTCCGCTTTTTAGACACCGGTGACGCCGAGGAAGCCGCCGAGCAGCAGCTCTTGGACACCTACGGCACCTCCTTGCACACGACCCTTTTCAAGGCCGGGCACCATGGTTCTTACACCTCCAACAGCCTTGCGTTTTTGCAGGCTGCGGCCCCGCAGGCCGTGGCCGTCAGCTGTGTGCTGAACAATGATTACGGCCACCCGCACCGCGCGGCGCTGCAAAATTTTGCTGCCGTCGGCGCAGAGGTGTACCGGACTGACTTACAGGGCAGCCTGACCTTTATCTGGCAAAATGATACCCTGACTGTGGAAACCACCGCGGACTCCGCCGAACTTGCGGCGTAACAATAAGGAGAAATAAATGACGATCACCGAACAGTTCAAAACTAAGCGCTGCGTTTTCTCGATTGAATGCTTTCCCCCGAAGCAGACCACCCAGATGGACAAGCTCAAGGACACGCTGCAAAAGATGCAGGCGCTGACTCCTGGCTTCATCAGCGTGACTTTCGGCGCGGGCGGCTCTGCGGGCGGCGTTTCCACCGCCGAGGTCGCGGACTACATCCAGAACGAGCTGCACATTCCCACACTGGCACACCTCATCTGCATGGGCAACGACGAAACCTGCGCTGCCGAAATCCTTGACCAACTGGAGGCCGTCGGCGTCCGCGATGTGCTGGCCCTGCGCGGTGACCGCAGCCCGGCCCGCCCCGAAAGCCCCGACTTCAAGCACGCCAGTGACCTGACCTCCTTTATTAAATGGAAGAAGCCGAATTTCTCCGTCCACGGTGCCTGCTACCCAGAGGGCCACCCCGAGGCCGACACCCTGCTGCACGATGTGGAGAACCTGCGCATCAAGCAGGCAGCGGGTGCCGAGCATCTGCTGACCCAGCTGTTCTTCGATAATATGCACTTCTATCGCTTCCTAAACCTGGCCCGACGCGCCGGTATCACGCTGCCCGTCTCGGCCGGCGTCATGCCCATTGTCAAGCGCAGCCAGATCGAGCGCACCGTAGCGCTGTCCTCGGCCAGCCTGCCGTCGGACTTCACCCGCATGATTTCCCGCTATCAGGACGACCCGGCCAGCCTGTACGATGCCGGCATCGACTACGCCGTCAACCAGCTGCGCGACCTGATCGAAGGCGGCGCGGATGGCATCCACCTGTACGCCATGAATGACGCCGTCGTGGCCGCCAAGGTCTACGACGGCATCAGGGACTTGCTGTAATGGAACGCCGCAAGCCTGCCGCCATCCGCCGCGCCACGGCGCTGCGGTACATGGGGGCCTCCGGCTGGACGCCCGATGATGCTACCACCGCGTTGCTGGATAAAGCGGAAAAGCAAATCCTCGCCATCGCCGCGCCCCATGTTGTGTGGCGCGTCCTGCCGCTGGCCGTGCTGCCGTTTGATCACTGCGGCACCGACCTAGCCCGCCATTTGCAGGGCTGTGATAAAGCACTGCTGGTGGCCGCGACCCTCGGGTCGGAGATTGATAAATTTCTGCGCCGTTTGGAACTGACCGACATTGCCTCGGCGACGGCTGCGGATGCACTGGCTTCGGTTCTGCTGGAACAGGTCTGCGACGAGTGGGAGGCTGAGCAGCGCCCGCTGTTCGAAGCGAAGGGCCTGTACCTGACCGGCCGCTATGCACCGGGCTACGGTGACTGCCCGCTGGATTTGAACGATGAGCTTTGCCTGGCAGTAGACAGCGTTCGCGGCTGCGGCCTGGCCGTGACGCCGCAGCATCTTTTGACCCCGCGCAAAAGTACCACCGCCATTTTAGGCATCGCCGATCATCCTGTGACCGGCACCCGCGCAGGCTGTGCGACCTGCCATTTAAAAGAGACCTGCTCGTTCCGCAAGCGCGGCACGACCTGTTTCAACCAAGAGGGATAGGGGAGAATCTTATGCAGATTCGCGAAGTTTTTGACCGCAAGCGGTTTGTTTTTCTGGACGGCGGCATGGGTACCCAGCTGCAGGCACGCGGTCTGCAGCCCGGGCAGAAACCCGAGCTGGCCGCGTTGGAAATGCCTGACGTACTGACGGCCATCCACACCGACTATGCCAACGCCGGGGCGGATATCCTGCTGGCAAACACCTTTGGTGCCAATGCAAAAAAACTGGCAGGCTGCGGCCATACGGTGGAGGATGTCGTCACGGCATCCATCGCCTGCGCCCGCAAGGCCGCCGATACTACCGGCGCACTGGTGGCGCTGGACATCGGCCCCCTAGGTGAGCTGCTGGTTCCCGCAGGCACCTTGAGCTTTGAGGATGCCTATGCCGAGTTCGCCCAGGTCATCCGTGCGGGCGCGGCAGCCGGTGCCGACCTCGTCTTTTTGGAGACGATGACCGACCTGTATGAACTGAAAGCCGCCATCCTGGCTGCCAAAGAAAACTGCGCCCTGCCGATCTTTACCTCGATGAGCTTCGAGAGCCGGGGCCGTACCTTCACCGGCTGCACAGTGGAAAGCTACGCTGTCACGGCGGCAGGCCTCGGCGCGGACGCCGTGGGCATCAACTGCTCGCTTGGCCCCAAGGAAATTTTGCCCTTTGCTCAGCGGCTTTGCCGCAGCGTGCCCGCCGGTGTGCCAGTCTTTGTCAAACCCAATGCGGGTCTGCCCAACCCGGACGGCAGCTACAACTTGGATCCGGACGGCTTTGCAGCCGAAATGAAAGAATACGCCGCCATCGGTGTTTCGATGGTGGGCGGCTGCTGCGGCACCACACCCGCCTTTATCGCCAAACTGCACGTGACGTTCAGCCCGCTGGCCCCGGCTGATAAAATTTCCATCCGCCGCAGCTGCCTGTGTACACCGGTTCGCTTTGTGGAAGTAAACGGCATTACCGTCGTGGGCGAGCGCATCAACCCTACCGGCAAAAAGCGCTTGCAGCAGGCCTTACGTGACGGCGACAGTGCTTACCCCTGCACCCAGGCCGTGGCCCAGGCCGAGGCCGGTGCCCAGGTGCTGGACGTCAACGCTGGTTTGCCCGGCATCGACGAAGCTGCCACGCTGGAACAGCTCGTCAAGGATTTGCAGGCCGTCACCGATCTGCCGCTGCAGCTGGATTCCTCGAACCCCGAGGCTCTTTCCCGTGCATTGCGCATTTATAACGGCAAGCCCATCGTCAACTCGGTCAACGGCGAGACTGAGACGCTGGAAAAGATTTTGCCGCTCTGCAAAAAGTACGGTGCTGCCGTCGTCGGCCTGGCGCTGGATAAGGGCGGCATCCCACCGACAGTGGAGGGCCGCGTCGCCATTGCCCGCCGCATTGTGGACGCCGCCCACGCCGCAGGCATCCCGGACGAGGATATCTACATTGACTGTCTCTGCCTGACCGCCAGCGCTCAGCAGGAAGGCGCAACCCAAACGCTGCAAGCGCTGGCCCGCTGCAAAAAAGAGCTGGGCGTGCGCACCGTGCTGGGCGTATCCAATATCAGCTTTGGCCTGCCGTGCCGCGGCTACTTGAACACCACATTTTTGACGATGGCGATGTCTGCCGGGCTGGATCTGGCGATCATGAACCCCAATACGCCGGAAATGATGGCCGCCGTGCGCGCCTACCGCGTGCTGACCTGCCAGGATCCTCAGAGCACCGACTATGTGGCCGCCTACGCCGATGTGCAGATTCAGACGACCCAAACGAGCAAATCCGCTGCCACGGTGGCCGAAGTCAGCGCCGCCGCGCCGGGCGGGGACGCCCTGTTTGAGGCTGTGCGCCGCGGCCTGAAAGCCGAGGCCCGCGCCGCCGCCGATGCCGCCCTGACCATGCGGGAGCCGCTGGATGTGGTCAATACTTCGCTGATTCCCGCGCTGGACGCCGTGGGCGACGGCTTTGAGAAGGGGACCGTGTTCCTGCCGCAGCTTTTGCAGGCTGCCACCGCTGCCCAGGCCGCTTTTGAAGCCATTAAAGCCAAGATTGCAGCCTCTGGTCAGGCCCAGGGCAGCAAAGGCAAGATCGTCATTGCCACGGTCAAGGGCGATGTACATGATATCGGCAAGAACATCGTCCGCGTTATTCTGGAAAATTACGGCTATGACGTGCTCGACCTGGGCCGCGACGTTGACCCCGAGCGCGTGGTCGAGGCTGTGCGCCAGACCGGGGCCAAACTCGTGGGCCTGTCCGCCCTGATGACGACCACCGTGCCCAACATGCAGGCCACGATTGAAGCCCTGCACGCCGCGAATCTCGACTGCAAAGTCATGGTGGGCGGTGCCGTGCTGACGCCTGACTACGCCCGCGATATCGGTGCTGATTACTACTGCAAGGACGCCAAGGCAAGCGCTGACCTTGCCAAACAGCTTCTTGGATAACCCCCTGCCGCGTTTTTTGCTAAAACGCGGCAGTTTTTGTTTTCAGTTGTAAAAATTGCTGATTCTTAGGAAAAGCCATTGTAGTTACAGGGTTTATGCGCTATAATAAACAATACGCACATTTTGGGTAAATTGGCTGATTTGTCTGATTTTTAGGAGCAACTGCTTGAAGAAACATATCATCAAAATCGCCGCTTTTCTTGTCGGCTTTTTGCTTATCAATCTGCTTTTGTGCGGCTTTATGCCGCCGGATAACGGTTCCAGCCTTGCCATGTGGCGCAACTATCACAGCAAAGATTCCGTCGATATCGCCGTCATTGGCTCTTCACTGGCCTCCTGCGCTTTGCCGGAGGAAGAACTGGCCGCCGCCACCGGCAAATCCGTAGCACTGATGGCGACCAACGCCCAAAGCTGGGATATGTCCAAAATTGCACTGGAATCCGTGCTGCGGGAACATACACCGCAGTATGTCATCCTGGTCATGGACCTGTACAATATGACGGGGGAGCCATACCCCAAGGCGCAAAAGGCTTTTCTCTCTGCCGAGTTGCAGACTTCCCGCTGGCAGGACCGCCCCGCCGAACTGCTGCGTTACATGACCAGCGCCGACCGCTTTACCGACGCGGATTCGCTGAACGCGCTGTTCCCCTGGCAGGGCGGCAACTGGCCCACCGATTGGCCCGCCACCATCCGGCAGAAGTGGAACGCCCTGACTGCTCGCATTGCTGCGCGCGGCGCGGCGCACGGCCAGCCGGAAGGGGATACCGTCATCGATTTTGACACGATCGGCAATGTGAATACCTGGAACCAGACGAACCACCCATTCACCCAGCAGCACATTGACGAGCTTGTCTCGATGATGCAGCTCTGCCAAGAGAAAGGTGTGCCGCTGCTCGTCATCAGCGCCCCAAAAACGACGCTGGACGTCATCAGCTACGATACTTATTTTGACGATTACGCCTTTTTCAAAAAGCTGGCAGGGCTTTACGGCGCATCTTACTATGACTTCAACTTTGCCAAACAGGAGCTGTTCGCGAACGTTGAACCGGATTACTACAAGGATTTCACCCATATGAACACCACCGGCGGCCACGCTTTCAGCCAGTGCATGGCAAAGTTCCTGACCCTGCTGGACGAGGGAGCTGACGTGGATGCCCTGTTTGAGACGCCGGAAGAATACCTGGCCGCCGTCAACTATATCACAAATGTGTACCTGACGCCGGAGATTCAAACGGACAAAATTCTGCTGCTGGCGGGTTCCTACCACGGTCCCTCAGTCGAGGCTGAGTATGAGTTCTGGGTCAAAGCCCCCGGTGAGACGGAATACGCAAAAATTTCCGATTACGACACCCGTACCTGGGTCGAATACCCCACAACAGTACACGGTAGCTATCAGTTCCGCGTCAATGCGCGGGTAGTCGGGTCTGATGCAGATTTTGAGCGTTATTACGAATGTTATCTTGATTTTTAAATATACGGATGGTGTAGTGTGGAACTCTATTCCCTAAGCTTTGTTCTGCTGGTTACGGTCGGCCTTTTGCTGTATTATACCGTGTTGCGCACCCGCCAATGGCTCTGCCTGCTGGGGTTGAGTCTGGTGTTTTTTGCAGCCAGCGGCTGGCAGGACTTTTCGTTTTTGCTTTTTACGGCCCTGACGGTCTGGGGCGGTGGGCTTTGCCTTGCCAAATTGGACACCGATGCCGCCGCCCGCCGCAAACAGCCCGGCTTGCCAAAAGAAGAAAAGAAGGCCATCAAGGCCCAGACCACCCGCCGCAAAAAGGGTGTGCTGGCCGGTATCTTGGTTGTGAACTTTCTGGTGCTGGGCTACTTTAAATATTGGTCCCACTTTGCGGCGCTGCTTTCCGGGGCTTGGGCCGCCAGCACGCCGTCGGCGCTGGGGCTGGTCATGCCGCTTGGCATCAGCTTTTATACATTTCAGGCTGTGGGCTACCTCATCGACTGCTACCGCGGCCGCCACCCGGCTGAGAAAAACTTTGCGCGTTTTCTCTTGTTCATCAGCTTTTTCCCGCAGCTCGTGCAGGGGCCGATCAACCGCTACGGCGAGCTGGAACCCCAGTTCATGGCCCGTCATACCTGGGATTGGGAGCGCACCAAACGTGCGCTGTTCCTGTTCGCCTTCGGCGCGATGAAGAAATACGCAATTTCCAACCTAACGTCCCCGACGATTGCCGCGATTTTGGACGTTGAGGATGCCAGCGGCCTTACCGGCGCGATGGCGCTGCTGGCAATTTTGCTGTATTCTTTGCAGCAGTACGCTGATTTTTCCGGCGGTATCGATATGGTGCTGGGCGTCGCGCAGCTGTATGATATCCAGATGATGCCCAACTTCCGCCAGCCGTATTTTTCCACCTCACTGGGGGATTTCTGGCGGCGCTGGCATATCTCCCTCGGCGCATGGATGCGCGACTACCTCTTTTACCCCTTCGCCCTGACCAAGCCGATGCAGCGCTTCGGCAAATGGGCAACCAAGCACGGCGGCAAGCATTTTGGCCGCGTACTGCCCGCTGCTGTGGCGAACCTGCTGGTGTTCGCCGTCGTCGGCATCTGGCACGGCCCGGAGATTCACTACCTCGTCTGGGGTCTCTACAACGGCGCGGTCATTGCTCTGTCTGACTTGCTGGAACCCGCATTCAAAAAGCTCAACGCTGCGCTGCATATCCCCACTGAGAGCCGCGCCTGGCATCTGTTTCGCATTCTGCGCACCTTTGTCATCGTCAACATCGGCTGGTACTTTGACCGCAACGGTTTTATGCGCGGGCTGCTCTGCCTGCAAAAGACCTTTACGGATTTCCGCTTTGACTCGCTGGCGGCAAACGCTCCCGGCGCATTTGCCGCTGTTTCGGGGCCTGCGTGGGGCATCGTAATCATCAGCACCATACTGGTCTTTGTACATAGTGTTTTGAAGGAAAACGGCCGTGACCCCTACGCGGATGTGCAGCGCCTGCCGCTGGTCGTGCGCTGGGCGCTGTACTATCTCGTCATCTTCCTGACGCTAATCAGCTTTATCTGCGTTACCGACACCACCGGCTTCCTTTACGCGAATTTCTGAGAAAAGAGTTTTTTATGCAAACCAATATTCTGGATTGGCTTGAAGCCACCGCCGCCCGCTGCCCCGATGCCCCCGCCGTGGGGGATGTGCAGCAGGACTACACCTGGGCGCAGCTGGCAGAATTGGCCCGCCGCAGCGGCAGTGCCCTGGCGGCCCGCACCGCGCCCCGCTGCCCGGCAGCGTTCTATCTCGAAAAATCTGCCCCGGCCTTTGCCGCTATGCTGGGCACGGTCTATGCGGGGTGCTGCTACTCGGTGCTGGACCCCCGCCAGCCCGCCGCCCGCACCCGGCAGGTGTTGGATACACTTGCCCCGGCATTGCTCATCACCGACGCCGAACACGCCGACGCTGCAGCAAAGCTTAGCTATTCCGGTCCAATTCTTCCGCTGGAAAGTCTGCTGACCGCCGATGAGGACGCCGCACTGCTGGCTGCCCGCCGTGTCCAGGCTGTGGACGTTGACCCCTTATACATCAACTTTACCAGCGGCAGTACCGGCGTGCCCAAGGGCGTCACGGTCAGCCACCGCTCGGTGCTGGATTTCATCCCGCAGTTTGCCGGTATTTTTGGCATCAACGGGGACGATATCCTCGGCAACCAGGCCCCCTTTGATTTTGACGTCTCGGTCAAGGATCTGTACACCGCCCTTTACACCGGGGCCAAGGTGCAGATCATCCCCCGGGCCTATTTCAGCCAGCCTACCAAGCTGATGGACTACCTGGCCGACCACGCTGTCACCACGCTGGTCTGGGCTGTCAGCGCCATGTGCTTTGTCTCCATCATGAACGGCTTCGGCTACCGCGTGCCTTCCGCCGTGCGCCAGGTTCTTTTCAGCGGCGAGGTCATGCCCATCAAGCACCTGATGAAGTGGAAGAAAGCGCTGCCCGCCGCCCGGTTCGTCAACCTCTACGGCCCTACGGAAATCACCTGCAACTGTACCTACGCCATCCTGCCTGATCGGGATTTTGCCCCCGACGAGGTGCTTCCCATTGGCCGCGCCTTCCCGAACGAGAAGGTCTTTCTGCTGGACGAACGCGACGCCCTTGTGACCGAACCAGGCCAGGCAGGGGAGCTTTGTGTCTCCGGCACGGCGCTGGCGCTGGGCTATTACGCTGACCCGGTGCGCACAGCCCAAGCCTTTACCCAGAATCCGCTGAACCCCAACTGGTACGAGCGCATTTACCGCACCGGCGATCTGGCGCGGTATGATGAAAACGGCAATTTATTCTACATCGGCCGCAAGGATTTCCAAATCAAGCATATGGGCCACCGCGTCGAGCTGGGCGAAATCGAAGCCGCCGCCATGCGGTGTGACGATGTGAGCCGTGCCTGCTGCATCTTTGACGCCGAAAAGCAGCGGCTGCACCTGTTCTACACCGGCAGCTGCGAGAAAGCCGCCCTGCTGACCGCGCTGAAAGCCAACTTGCCGCCCTTTATGCAGCCCAACACGGTTCAACAGCTGGACGAACTCCCCACGAACAAAAACGGCAAGATCGACCGAACGGCGCTGGCCGCCCTGACGAAAAAAGGAGCACGCAAATGACTGACGCCGCTTTACAAAGCATTGCTGCCGCCTACGGCACGCCGACCTTCGTCTTTGATGCCGACGCCCTGCAAGCCCGCGTGCAGGCCATCGAGGAGATTTTCGGCCCAGACATTGCGCTGTGCTATTCCATCAAGGCCAATCCGTTTTTGCTGCACGCTATGTCCTCCGTCACCGCGCGGCTGGAAGTGTGCAGCCCCGGCGAGCTTTCCATCTGCGAGCAGCTTCATGCCGCCGACGCCCGCGTCATCTACTCTGGCGTGAACAAAACGCCGGTGGATATCGTCCGCGCCGTGGCAGACGGTGTCGGCAGCTACACGGCGGAATCCCTTTTGCAGGTGCGCTATCTGCAAGAGGCCGCCCTCGCGGCGGGCAAGCACCTGCCGGTGCTGTTGCGGCTGAATGCGGGCAGTCAGTTCGGTATGTCCAAAACGGATTTGTTCCACGCGCTGGCGCACCGTGCCGAAACGCCCGATTTAGAGTTCATCGGCATCCACTATTTTGTGGGCACCCAGCGCAAAAAGCTGGCGAACCAGCAAAAGGAACTGGCGATGCTGCGCGAGCTTTATGACGAGATCGAGCAGACCTTTGGCCTGCGCCTGTCAGAGCTGGAATACGGTCCTGGCCTGTCGGTGCCTTATTTTAACGGCGACGATTTCACCGACACCCTCGCCCCGGCCAAAACGCTGGCCCCTGCCTTGCAGGAGGCCGCCCGCTGGGCGCACTTGACTGTGGAGATGGGCCGCTTTTACACCGCCGAATGCGGCTATTACCTGACTACTGCCATGGACTGTAAGGACCACGACGGCCAGCACTACTGCATTGTGGACGGCGGCATGAACCACCTGAACTACCTGGGCCAAATCATGGGCATGAAGCGCCCGCACCTGCGCCACTTTGCCGCCCAGGCAGGGGAGACACTGGATTGGACCCTCTGCGGCAGCCTGTGTACCACCAACGATGTACTGGTGCGCAGTATGCCGTTGGACGGCCTTGCCCCCGGCGACCTGCTTGTCTTTGAGAATGCCGGGGCTTACTCCGTCACCGAGGGGTTGGGGCTGTTTCTCAGCCGCGACCTGCCGCGGGTCATTTTGTGGCAGGACGGTACGCCCCGCCTTGTGCGCGGCATCACGCCGACGTACCCCCTCAACACGCCGAACTTATAGATAAAAAAGGAGAAATTCATCATGGAACGTTTACTGGAAATTTTGAGCGAGATCAAAGAGGGCGTGGACTTTTCCACCTGCACCACCCTCATCGACGACGGCATCCTTGATTCTTTTGACATTCTGCAAATCATTTCTGCCCTGAACGAGGAGTACGATATCTCCATCCCGGCGTCGGAGATCATGCCCCAGAACTTCAACAGCGCCGAAGCCCTTTACCAGATGGTGGAGCGTCTGCAGGAAGATTGATGCAAAACGCTTGCATTTATCCTGAACTTATTGTATAATACTAAAAGCGGACAGGGCTGAATTGCGCTGTTTCGCGTACAGATGCAGGTCCCGCGCGTGGGCAGCCTGTGAACCATGTCAGGCGGGGAACCGAGCAGCATTAAGCGGCGCTTGCCTAGTGCCGCGGTCAAGCCTGCATCTGTACGCAAAGCAGCGCAGCCGCGTGCTCTGCCCGCTGTTTTTGTATCTTAGGAGGGATGTGTCGATGTACCGCGCTTTATACCGCAAATGGCGTCCCCAGCGCTTTGCCGACGTCGTAGGCCAGACGGCCATCGTCACGGCCTTGCAGAACCAGATTGCAGCCGGGCGTATCGGCCATGCCTACCTGTTCACCGGCACGCGCGGCACAGGCAAGACCACCTGCGCCAAAATTTTTGCCAAGGCGGTCAACTGCCTGGACACCACCAGCCCCGACCCCTGCGGCAAATGTGAAATTTGCAAGGGCATTGACTCCGGCTCCATCATGGATATCATCGAGATGGACGCTGCCTCCAACAACGGCGTTGACGATATCCGCGACCTGCGCGACGAAGTTGCCTACCTGCCGTCTGTCTGCAAATATAAAGTGTACATCATCGACGAGGTGCATATGCTCTCGACAGCCGCGTTCAACGCGCTGCTGAAAACGATGGAGGAACCGCCCGAGCATGTCATCTTCATCCTTGCTACCACCGAGGTGCAGAAGGTTCCGGTCACGATTTTAAGTCGCTGCCAGCGGTACGATTTCACCCGCATCACGGCAGATGATATCGCAAAGCGTTTGCTGTATGTCGCCGGGGAAGAGAAAATCGACCTCGACGAGAACGCTGCGCAGCTGATTGGCCGCCTGGCTGACGGCGCGATGCGTGACGCACTCTCCATCCTGGACACCTGTGCCGGTGTCGACAACAAAGTTGACGAAGCCCTTGTGCGCCGCATGGCAGGCGTCACGGATAGGGGATACCTGTTCGAGATCAGCGACGCCATCAACGCCCATGATTCCGTCACCGCGCTGGAAAAAATCGCCGAACTGCGCCAGCAGAGCGTTGATATGCGCCGCCTCTGCATGGAACTGGCCGGGCATTACCGAAACCTGATGCTCTGTGCGCTGCCGGGCGGCACGTCGCTTTTGACCGGTATCTCGCCGGAGGAAGAATCCGCCTACACCCAGCGCAAAGACTTCCCGCAGGCCGAAGCTATCCGCGCCATCAACGCCTTTGGCTCAGCACTGGAAAAGATGAGCCGCGGCACCGACCAGCGTATTGAGTTGGAACTGGCCGTGTTCTCGCTGACCCAGCCTGAAGCCACCGCACAGGTCGTCATCCAGCAGGCAGCCCCTGTACCCGCCGCACCGCAGGCATTCGCGTCTGCCCCCAGGGCGTTCACTGCGGCCCCGCCGCCGGTACAGGCTGCACCTGCCGTTGTGCCGCCGATAGTTTCGCAGGCACAGCCGCCCATGGCAGCCCCCGCAGCGGGGGAGACAGATGACGTACCGCCGCCCATCGACGACGAGCCGCCGTTCTTGCAGCCCGAGTTAAAACCCGCACCGCAGCCCGCATCCCCGCCGACACGCCCGGCCCCTGCCGCAGCACCCCGCAAATCGGAACCGCCCCGGCAGGCCGGCCCGCTGGAACCGTTCGGTTTCTGGCCCGCCGTCCTGTCGGATCTGGAAGAAAATGACGCCATGCTCATCTCGTTTTTGCGTGGCACCAGGGCCTACTGCGACGGCAAACGCGTTTTGTTTGAATGCAGCGACGCCTTCCGCGATTACATCCGCAACAATCGTGAAGTCAGCAAGCGGCTGAAAGAAGCCATCTACCGCGTCTCGCGGATCAAATACAGCATCGGCCCCTATGAGGAGCCGAAGGAAGCCGCCAGCGATGCCCCGGCTGTCAGCATTGACGAGACCCTGCACAATATGCAGGAATTGGGCGTCGATTTGAAAATCGTTGATAAATAATTATTTTTGGAGGATATTACCCATGAAAGCAAGAATGCCCAAAGGCTACGGCCGTCCCGACCCCAACGCCATGATGCGCCAGGTGCAGAAGATGCAGGACAGCATCCGCGCTAAGCAGGAAGAACTGGAAGCCAAGGAATACACCGGCACTGCCAGCGGTGAGATGGTCACTGTCACCATGAATGGCAAGCACGAAATTACCGCTGTCAAGATCAAACCTGAGGCCGTTGACCCCGACGATATCGAAATGCTTGAGGATTTGATCGCTGCCGCCGTCAACAGCGCCACTGCTGCCGTGGATAAGGACTCCGAGGAAGAAATGTCCAAGATGACCGGCGGGCTGAACATCCCCGGTCTGGGCTGAGAGGCACACTATGCCGCAAAATGTTGAGCCGCTGGAAAACCTGGTGGATCAGTTTGCCCGTTTTCCCGGCGTTGGCCGAAAAAGCGCCGTGCGCATGGCTTACCAGGTCATGTCCATGCCGCCGGAGCAGGCAATGGAGCTTGCCAAAGCCATTGAGCACGCAAAGAAAGACCTGCACCGCTGCCGCATCTGCCAGGACTATACTGCCGGTGAGGTCTGTAAAATTTGTGCCTCCCAAAAGCGGGACCGCAGCGTCATCTGCGTTGTGGAAAGCCCGCGGGATATCAAATCCATCGAGCGCACCCACGAATATAACGGCCTGTACCATGTGCTGCACGGCCTGATTTCGCCGATGGACGGTATCGGTGCAGACCAACTCTGCGTCAAGGAACTGCTGGCCCGCCTGAACGACACCGTCAAGGAGGTCATCATGGCCACCAGTCCCACGGTGGAGGGCGAAGCAACCGCTATGTATATCGCCAAACTCATCAAGCCGCTGGGCATCAAGACGACCCGCCTGGCCTATGGTCTGCCGGTGGGTTCCAGTTTGGAATATGCCGATGAGACGACGCTGTACCGCGCTATGGCCGGTCGCGGCGAGATGTGACGAAAAGCCCTTGACTTTTCGCCGCAGCCGCGTTACAATAAATATCCTATCACCGCGAAGGAGGTGTGCCCATGGCCGAGGACAAAAGCGGAAAGAAAATGATTGCCGTCAACCGTGAGGTGCGCCACGAATACTTTGTGGTCGAAGCGCTGGAAACCGGCATTGAGCTGGTCGGCACCGAGGTCAAAAGTCTGCGCGCCGGTGGGGTAAACCTCAAGGATTCCTGGGCGGATATCGATGACGGCGAGTTGATAGCAAAAGGTATCCACATCAGCCCCTATGAGCAGGGCAACATCTTCAACAAAGACCCGCGCCGCCCGCGGCGGCTGCTGGCGCACAAAGCGGAGATTCGCCGCCTGGGCCAGCAGATCAAGCTGCAAGGGTATACGCTGGTTCCTCTTTCGCTCTATTTCAAAAGAGGGCGCGTCAAGCTGGAATTGGGTCTTTGTAAAGGCAAAAAGCTCTATGACAAGCGTGCAACTGCTGCGGCACGCGATGCCAAGCGCGACATTGACCGTGCACTGAAAACGCAGCGATAAGTTGTTTTCCCTTATCTTTCCCGGCAGGCCCACACCTGCCGAATATGCGGGGCTGTAATGGTTTCGACGGGGAGAGAGAGGCGTGAGCAGCGGGCCGTGGCGGTGACCCACGATAAAAGCGCCAACTTAAATTAACTGACAACAATTATCCTGTTGCCGTAGCTGCCTAATTAGGCTCTACCGTTCTGCCCGCGTTAGTACCGCGCGGGGTCAGGGCGTCGATTAGGTACTGAACGTGAACGGGCTTAAGCTTTGCGGTCCGGCATGAATTTATGAAGCTACCGCGGTGTAGTGCGTGTGTGTTCGCCCGCACCAAGGGAAATTCAATAAGCACACTGCGCCCGGAGATACTCTAACCGATTTCTTTTCGGACACGGGTTCGACTCCCGTCAGCTCCACCATGAAAAAACGTCGTAGATTCGTTGGAATCTACGACGTTTTTGTTTATAAGTACACACATTAGTACGCTAAGGAGGGTACCATGCAATATCAAAAGAACTTGACCCTGCGCGACGGCACGCCCTGTGTGCTGCGCAATGCTGGGGCAGACGACGCCGAGCAGGTACTGCGCATTTTCAATCTGACCCACACACAGACCGAGTTTCTGCTGACCTATCCGGGGGAAAGCCCGATGACCGTAGAAAATGAGCGGGATTTTCTCGCCCAATCCGCTGCCAGCTCCAACAGTATTGAAATCTGCGCTGTTATCGGCGGCGAAATCGTCGGCACCGCCGGCATAAGCCCCATAGGCAGTCAGGAGAAGCTGCGCCACCGCGCCGAGTTCGGCATCGGTATCGACACCGGGCCTATTGGGGCAGGGGCATCGGCCGCGCCCTGACGGAGGCCTGTATTGAGTGCGCCAAAACGGCAGGGTATACCCAACTGGAACTGGACGTCGTGGCCGAGAATACCGCCGCACGAATGCTGTATGAGCACGTAGGTTTCACCGAGTATGGCCGCAATCCGCGCGGTTTCCGCATCCGCAGCGGCGCATGGCAGGAGCTTATTTTGATGCGCTTGGAGTTAGACTGAAATTCGGACAAAATTTCCCATTTATTTTTCAAAATTGCTTGACATTTGTGATTTACTCCGCTATAATGAATAAGCTGATTTGAGACAGCCCGGTTCGACCGGGTGTAGCGCAGTTTGGTAGCGCGCTTGAATGGGGTTCAAGAGGCCGTGAGTTCGACTCTCGCCACTCGGACCAAACGTTGGGCTGTCTACTCAGTATAACCGCCAAATCCGAAAGGGTTTGGCGGTTTTTTATTACGTCTTTGAGAAAGCGATATTTTGAAAGAACGAACTTGCCATCCGCTGCTACCAGCGTGCAGGCTTCGCCATTGACGGCGGCATCGTTCGCCAGGCAACGACCGCCGGGGACGGCGATTTTTACCGCATGGTGCGCCGCTGATTTCCGCCGCGCTTATTCCAGCCCATACTCCCGCAAGCAGTGCTTTATACCGGCCTGTGTGTCTGCAAATCCCACACCTGCGGCGTTGCGGAACTTGCTGCCGTCCATCAGCAGGCTGCGCGGCCACTCCTGTTTTTCAATCTCCGGGTGGATGCCCAGCGTCTCACAGACCCGCAACGCGGTCGTGTACATGTTGCAGTCGTTCTCACTGCCAAAGTTGTACACGCCGCCGGGCAGTTCCATTGCCTGGGTCAGCTGCTCCACGGCCTCGCGCACGTAGGTAATGCCGCGGTAGTCACGGCAGGAGAACCGCAGTGTGCCGCCGTGCAGAGCCGCACTGTACAGGTTCAGCAGAAAATTTCCGCGGATCGGCAGGCCATACCCGGGCAGATCGTACATCCAGGTTGCACGCAGCAGCACAGCATCGGGCCGGGCATCCAGCACGCGCTGTTCGGCTTCCAGCTTGTGGCGGCCATAGACGTTGGCAGGGGAGAGCTGCGTATCCTCGGCAAACGGCCCAATGTCCGTCAGCCCTGTGTATACCTGGTCCGAGCTGAAACACACAAGCTTTGCACCCACTGTCTGCGCGGCCCTGGCCACCCAGAGCGGCAGCTCCACATTGGCGCGATAGGATTCCTCCGGGTGTTTTTCGCTGTATCCAGTGTCCGAGATTGCCGCTGTGTGCAAAATTACGTCGGGCTGTTCGTGCCACACAAGCTCGGCCACCGCCGTTTCATCGGCGGCGGCCAGCATCCCTTTCGGGAAAGCGCGCAGTTCATACCGGCCTGCCAGCTGCGCCATAATGCGTGCCCCCACAAAGCCGCCTGCACCGGAAACCAACACTTTTTTCATCAGAGATTCTCCTTACAAAACTATTTTGTCTTTATTGTACCGTTTTTGCGCACCCGGCGCAAGCATCTTGACAAATTCGGCGGTAGTTTGTATAATAAAGGCACCTAAAATAAGGTGTGGATTTTTACAGTTTTGATACTACTTTTCGCCACACAATGGCCCGCCGGGCTGTTGTGTGGCGTTTTTGCGTGCCGAAAAGGAGAAACCCATGAACGATACCTTTATGAAAGAAAAACCGATTTTCCCGCTGCTGACTTCGATGGCGCTGCCCATGGTCATTTCCATGCTGGTCAACGCGCTGTACAACATTGTGGACAGCCTCTTCGTTGCCCGCATCAGTGAAGAAGCCATGACCGCGCTCTCGCTGGTGTACCCGGTGCAGAACCTCATCAATGCAATCGCGGTTGGTTTCAGCGTCGGCATCAGTGCGCTGATCTCGCTGCACATGGGTGCAGGCAATAAGGAAAAGGCTGACACTGCCGCCACCCACGGCATGGTGCTTTCGCTGATTCACGGCGTCATTATCTCCATCGTCTGCACGGCCATCATGCCGCGCTTTCTGCGGTCCTTCACCAGCGATGAATCGGTCATCGCCATGGGTCTGACCTATTCCAGCATCGCCTTTATGTTTGCCGTTGTCATCATGGCGGCCATGTCGTTTGAGAAGATTTTCCAGGCCGTTGGCCGGATGAACGTCACAATGATCGGCCTGATGGGCGGCTCCGTCTGCAACATCATCCTTGACCCGCTGCTGATTTTCGGCATCGGCCCCTTCCCGGAAATGGGCATTGCAGGCGCGGCGCTGGCTACCGGCATCGGCCAGCTGGTACCGGTCGTGTTCTACCTCATCGTTTATAACGTGCGGCCCATCCCGGTCAAGCTGCGCCGCGCCTGCCTGCGGGCCGACGCCAAGCTGGACCTGCAGTTGTACGCCATCGGCGTGCCAGCTATCCTGAATTTGGCGCTGCCTTCGGTGCTTATCTCCTTCCTGAATGGACTGCTGGCGGCGTTCTCCCAGAGCTATGTTGTGGTGCTGGGCATCTACTACAAATTGCAGACTTTCCTGTATCTGCCCGCCAACGGCATTGTGCAGGGCCTGCGTCCCATCATTGGCTACAACTACGGCGCAGGGGAGTATGACCGTGTCAAGAAGCTCTACCGCACGGCCATGGGGATGTGCGCGGCCATTATGGCGGCGGGCACGATACTGTGCCTGGCGCTGTCCGGGCAACTGATTGGGCTGTTCAGTTCCAGCGCGGAGACCATCGCCATCGGCACAGTCGCATTGCGCATTATCTGTGCGGGCTTCATCGTCTCGACGATCTCGGTCGTTGTCTCCGGTGCGCTGGAGGGCCTAGGCATGGGCGTACAGTCGCTTGTTATTTCGCTGTGCCGCTATGTGGTAGTCATCATGCCGCTGGCCTGGGCGTTCTGCCGCGTGCTGGGTGCAAACGGCATCTGGAACGCCTTCTGGGTGACGGAGGTCATCACCGCCGTGATTGCGCTGGGCGTATACCATAAGAGCATGAAATTGAAGTAAGGTATACAAAGAGAGCCTGACCAGGGATGGTCAGGCTCTCTCTGTATAAAGGTCTCCCCTTGGGGGAAGCTTGTCACCGAAGGTGACTGATGTGGGGCGCACTTGCTGCAGCAGCCCATTTATGCGTAATCATGGGCACGCCTTCCCTCATCCGGCCCTTTGGGGTCACCTTCTCCCTCGTGAGAAGGCTTTTTTACGCTTTCTCCTGCACGTAGCGGATGAACGCGTCGCGCTCGGCGGTGGAGCGCACGACGGCGGTGTACATCTGGTCGCCCATGTCCAGGCGCAGGGCCTGGGGGATGCGCTCTGCCATCTTCATGCGACTGCCGTACTTGGCCATGATCTGTGCGTGGGTGTGCTTGTACTCGTGGCAGTCGCGGCGGCCTGCATAGACACAGAAATACTTGGGGCCGTCCAGCTCAGCGTTGCGCACCTCATCATAGCAGACCATGTCGGCCCAAATCTGGTAACAATCCACCGAGTTCGCATAATTGATCATATCGGGCGTGTAGCCGCCGGCCGGGCGCATATTGACTTCCAGCGCAACGTAATCGCCCTTTTGGCCAAGGCCGGGCTTGTCCTCGTTGAGCTGGAAAAACTCGCAGTGGAAGAACCGGCTCTTTGCGCCGAACGCCTTGATGGTGCGGAAGCCCGCATCCTTCAGCGCGGCTGGCACAGTTTTCTGCGTCCAGTAGCTCAAATCGCCATTCTCGCTGACGATATCCAGTATCGGGGTGGGGAACACATTGGAGGTGTAGAACAGCGGCACGCAATGGCTGTCGGCCACGCCGTCAAAGCTGACGATGGTGCCGTTGATATATTCCTCCATAATATACTGCACATTATGCGGCTCTGCATAGAACTTTTTCAGTTCGGTAAAGTTATTCAGCTTGTAGGTGGCCTCGGCACCGCAGCCGTTGTCCGGCTTGACGATGACCGGGTAGCCGACTTCCTTAATAAAGGTGCGGGCCTCATGCAGGGTGCTGACCATATGGTGGCGGGCCACCGGCACACCGGCGGCAATGTAGCTTTCCTTCATCTTGCTCTTGTACTTGATGCGCTCGATGAAGTCGTTCTGTGCGCCGGTCGTGATGTTGAAATCCGTGCGCAGCTGGGCATCCATTTCCAGCCAATATTCGTTGTTGGACTCGATCCAATCGATTTTGCCGTAGTGGAAGGTGAAGTAGGCGACAGCACGGAGCATCTCGTCATAGTTACCGAGGTTGTCCACGCGGTAATACTCCGTCAGGCAGTTTTTCAGTTCCCACGGAATCTCGTCGAACGGCGCGTCGCCGATGCCCAGCACATTGACACCATTGCGGTGCAGGCGGTCGCAGAAATTCCAGTAGGTCTTGGGGAAATGCGGGCTGACAAAGATAAAATTCATCGGGTTCTTCAACTTCCTCTCTCTATTTGGGGGGTATCACACAAATCGGTTCTGTTCGGCGTTGTACTCATAGCCGATTTCGGCCAGAGCCGCACACAACGCCTGCTTGTCGGCATCCTCGCGGTCGCAGAGCGCATCCAGAGAAGCGTCCCTGTCGCGCAACTGGGTGTTGACATAGCTCAATAGCATTACGGGGTCATGGGGGAGCATGGGCGAACCTCCTTAAAAAAGCAAACCAAAAGAGAAAAAGCCGGTCACACGGATGTGACCGGCATTTTTTCCTTCCAATCAGACCGCGCGGGTAACTTTACCAGAGCGCAGGCAGCGGGTGCAGGCGTAGATATACTTCGGGGAACCGTCCACGATCGCCTTCACGCGCTTGACATTGGGGTTCCAGGTACGGTTGCTCCGACGATGAGAGTGAGAAACCTTGATACCGAACGTGACACCCTTGCCACAGCAAGAACATTTGGCCATAATGCTTGCACCTCCTTTTCAATAGCTTTAACAGTATAGCGTATGATGGCAGAAAATGCAAGTGTTTTCGAAGATTTTTTTTGAATTTTTTTCATAATTTTGCGTTTTTGCTCAATTTTGCCCCCAAATATTGTGTTTTGCCGCTCTGCGGGGCTTGTTTTGCTGCCGTTTCTACGATATAATAGACTAAGTTTTAATGGGGTGGTGTGTGCTTTTGAACGGTTTGTTGTCTTCCGCAGTGATTTTGCAGTATCTGCTGCGCGCCATCGTTGTGCTGATTGCCATACCATTCCACGAGTCCGCCCATGCGCTGGCCAGCCACCTGCTGGGCGACGACACCGCCGTGCGGGCGGGTCGGCTCTCACTGAACCCGATGCGCCACTTTGACCCGCTGGGCGCATTGTGCATGCTGGTGGGCGGTGTCGGCTGGGCCAAGCCTGTTTCCATCAACCCTTACAACTATAAGAACCCGAAAGTCGGCATGGCGCTGTCCGCCGCAGCCGGGCCTGCCAGCAACTTTTTACTGGCGTGGGTATCGATGATCCTGTACAAGCTCTGCTGGTACAGCGGCGCGGGGCAGGCTGTGCCCGCGCTGTCGATGTTCCTTTATTATATGGTTGCCATGAACCTGAGCCTGGGTGTGTTCAACCTGCTGCCGGTGCCGCCGTTTGACGGCAGCCGCATTGCGCTGTTGTTTTTGCCGCAGCGGCTTTACTTCAAGGCGATGAAGTACGAGCGGTATATCATGCTGGCCGTGCTGGCGCTGGTATTCCTGGGCCTTTTGAACACGCCGCTCTCGATGCTGGTCAACGCCATGTGGAATTTGATGCTGCGCCTGACAGGCTTTGTGGAACTATTGTGGGGGTATTGAGTTTTTGCCGGAAGTTCTGACATTTAAAATTGAAGATTTTGAGGGCCCGCTTGATTTGCTGCTGTATCTCGTGGGCAAAAATAAAATGAACCTCTATGATGTCAACATCATGGAGCTGATCGAGCAGTACACCGCCGCCATCCGTGAAATGCAGCAGAACCGCATGGAGATTTCCAGCGAGTTCATCGATATGGCGGCCCATCTCGTACAGATGAAAAGTGCGCTGCTGCTGCCCCGCAGCCCCGAGGCCGAGCGGATGAAGGCCGAGCTGACCGGCCGCTTGATTGAGTACAGCGCCTGCAAGGAGGTCGCCGCCCAGCTGGGCAGCCGTGCGCGGGATTTGTATACCGTCGCGCGTGAGCCGATGCCGCTGGTGGGCGCAGCCGAGTACACTCGCCGCCATGACCCCAACTGGCTGGTGCAGGCATGGTTCAACTTAATGGGCCGCAGCACCCGCAAGAAAAAGCCCACGCAGGAAAAGTTCGAACCTCTGGTCACAGCGCCGTTTGTCTCGGTGGCGAGCCGGGTCTCCCATATGCTGCGCGGGCTGCTCAAGGGCAGTTTGCAGAAGATGGGGGAGCTGTTCAGCCACGAGGAGAGCCGCAGCACCAATGTCGCTACATTCCTGGCACTGCTGGAACTGATCCGCGCAGGCCGCGTCAAGGTAGATGACAGCGGCACTTTGCAGCTTGACCATACCCACCGCAGAAGAAAGGACAAAACGCAATGACAGAACGACAGGAGTTGGGCTCGCTGGAAGCCATGCTGTTTGCCCACGCCGAGCCGGTGGAGACCGCCCGCCTGGCCGACGCCCTGCGGCTGGACACAGACGAGACCGCCGAACTTTTGCAGAAATTGCAGAAGCTCTACGACGAGCGGGAAAGCGGTATGGTCCTTTTGTATTTTGAACCGGACCGCTGGCAAATGACGACCCGCCCGTACTACGGCGAGATGGTGAAGCGCATTTTGGACACCCGCCGCAACGCGCCGCTTTCTCCCGCTGCGCTGGAAGTACTGGCTGTCATCGCCTACAATCAGCCGGTCTCCCGCAGCTTTATCGAGCAGGTGCGCGGCGTGGATTCCTCGTCCACCGTCACAAAGCTGCTGGACAAAGGGCTGATTGAAGAAGCAGGCCGCCTGGATCTGCCTGGCAAACCGGTGGCGTTTCAGGTCACGGATACCTTTTTGCGGGTGTTCGGTCTGGGCAGCCTGGCCGACCTGCCGCCGCTGCACGGCGAAGCACCGGAAAACAGCGAGCCGGAGGAAGCAGAGGACGACGACGGCCAGTTGGAATGGAAGTGATTGCCTATGGCCATTCTTTTCTTCATCCTGCGGCTGATCGGCTGGGTATTGCTGACAATCCTGCTGCTTTTGGTCGTCGCGCTGCTGCTGCCACTGGGCATACAGGCGGCGTACAGGCCGGGGGAGGCATTCGCCAAAGCCTTTTACGGGCCGCTGAAATTCACCCTCTGGCCGCGCGGCGGCACGCAGGGCGCACAGTCCAAAGCGAAATCCAAGCCCACGCAGAAGTCGCCGGAAAAGCCCGACACATCCCCGCCGCCCACTGTCATCAAGACCGTGGAGGGCGAGAAGGCCAGCGTGACCATCAAGGTCGAGCCGGATAAGTCTGCACTGCCTGCCCCCGCACCGCGGCCCGCAGCGACAGCTGCGCAAGCCGAGGCCAAAACCACACCAGCGTCCGCGCCAGAGGAAACGCCCCCCGCACAGGACAGCAAGGGTGGTCTGCCGTTCGGCATTTCTGACCACATCGACGCCGCTATGCAGCTGCTCTCCGATGACCCGATGGCCTTTGCAAAATGTATGCTGGGGCATACCGGTTGGCTGGGCCGCCGCCTGCTGCGCACCGTGCGGGTGCAGCATCTGGATGTGTTCTGGACCGTCACCGCAGACGAGGCCAGCACCACCGCCGAGCTGTACGGCGCGGAGATAGCAGCGCTGAACAATCTGCTGGCGTTTTTGCAGCAGTACATCCGTTTGCAGAGCGACCGCCTCTGGCTCGAGCCGGATTTCACCGGTGAGCGGACAGGGGAGCGCAACATCTCTTTCCGTGTATCCATCGGTACCGGCGTGCTGCTCTGGTTGCTTTTACGGCTGCTTTGGCGGCTGTGGAAAGACCCGCAGCTGCAGCCCGCCGCCAAAAATTCATAAACGATTTTCGTATTATAAAAGGAGGAATTTCTTATGGCTGAACATCCTATCCAGGGCCTGATGGGCGTCACCATCGAAAAAATCCGCAACATGGTCAACGCCGAAACCATCATCGGCGATCCCATCCATGTGGACGATACCACCATCATCCCGGTCTCCCGCGTCACCTTCGGTTTTGCATCCGGCGGTTCCGACGTCGGGCCAAACTCCAACAAGCAGATGTTCGGCGGCGGCAGCGGCGCGGGCGTCTCGGTCACGCCGGTGGCGTTCCTGGTCGTGTCCAACGGCAATGTGCGCACCGTCCAGCTGGTGGAAAAAGTCTCCGCCGTGGATAACGTCATTGCGTCCCTGCCGGAGCTGGTGGACAAAGTTGCCGCGCTCATCAAGAAAGAAAAGCCGGGTGCTGACGCCCCCGCTGATAAGGAGTAAATTTTTCATGGCAGAACAAAGAGTTCAAAAGGTACTGGCTGACCAGGGTATCTGCTCCCGCCGCGAGGCCGAGCGTTTGATTGCCGCTGGCAAAGTCAAGGTCAACGGCCACCCGGTCGGGCTGGGCGACAAGATGGACCCTGATTTTGACAAGGTCATGATTGACGGCAAGACCGTCCGCATCGTGCGTAAGCGCCAGTACACCTATATCATGCTGCACAAGCCCCGTGGCTACCTGACTACCCGCTCCGACGATCGCGGCCGCAAGACCGTCATGGACTTGGTGTCCGACGTGCCCGCCATGCTGCGCCCTGTCGGCCGCCTGGACAAGGACAGTGAGGGCTTGCTGCTGATGACAGACGACGGCGCGTTCATCAATATGCTGACCCATCCGTCCGGCGGCGTCGGCAAGCTGTACCGCGTCACGGTCAACCCCCGCGCCACCGAGCAGCAGATCATTGAGATGTCCTCCGGCGTCGTGCTGGACGACGGCGTCAAGACCAAGCCCTGCGTCATCCATGTTGTGGTGGACGAGCCGGGCCGCAGCGTGCTGGAGATCACCCTGCACGAGGGCCGCAACCGTCAGATCCGCCGCATGTGCTCGGCAGTCGGCCTGCAGGTCGTGCGCCTGCGCCGCAGCGCCGAAGGCCCGGTCAAACTGGGTATGCTGCAGCCGGGCGAGTACCGCGAACTGAAAAAGAGCGAGATCAACGCCCTGCGCAACGCGGCCATGAAATCGTCTAATAAGGGTGAAAGCCGCCCTTCCGGCACGGCACGCCGCCCCGGCCCCATCAGGAAGCGCACAAATTCTGACTAAAATTGCAGAAAATCCTGAAAAACGTGCAAAATTCCACTTGTGAAAATAGCGCAATCGTAGTATAATTATGTTAAATGGCGGATTTTTGTAAAATATTTTTATAAGATTTTATAAAAAACAGTCAGTTTTACCATAGGAGGAAACTGTATGGCAGCAAATAAGCCCGGCAAGGCAGAGATCCTTGCAGCATTTTTTGATGACGGCACCTACGCGCCGCTGTTTACTGACGGCGCTGTAAGTGCAGCTTACGGCTGTGCAAACGGCCAGAACGCCTACGTCGTGTTTGAGGACGGTTCTCCCGTCGGCGTGCAGGATATCGAAAAGAATATCCGCGTGCTGGAGATGGCCGCCGAGACCGGTGCACCGGTCGTTACGTTCTATGACTCCACCGGCGCTAAGCTGGAGGGCGGCCTTGACCTGCTCAACGCCAACGCCCGCCTGACCGCTGAGATTGCGCGCGTGTCCGGTGTTGTGCCCCAGGTCGCCGTTGTTACCGGCACCTGCGCCGGCACCAACGCCATCAACGCCGCCGCCGCTGACGTCTGTGTCATGGCTGAGGACGCCGAGCTGTTCCTGAACGCTCCGTTCAACGCTGAGGACAAGGTCGCCAACGCCGGTTCTGCCGCGTTCGCCGCCAAGGCCGGTGTCGCCGCCGTTACCGCCGCGGACGCTGTTGCCGCTGCCAAGCAGGCTGCGTCCATCGTCGCCCTGCTGCCCGCCAACAACCTGGCCGGCCCCGCTCTGTTCGACTTTTCCGCACCTTCCAAGGCTCTCGATCTCGTAAAGTACACCGCTGCTGACGCCGTCGCCGCTTTGGCTGACGAGGGCAGCGCCGTCGAACTGTACGCCGGTTACGGCAAGAATGTCGTTACCGCGCTGGCTACCATCAACGGCAGCGCCGTCGGCATTGTCGCCACCGAGAAGAAGGCCCTGTGCCACAAGTGCACCGCCAAGGCTGCCCGCTTTGTCCGCCTGTGCGATGCGTACAGCATCCCGGTCGTGACCGTCGTCAACACCGAGGGCTTCGGCCGCAGCGAGGGTGACGACGAGGCCGGCGGTATCCGCCAGGCCGCCCGTATGGCCGGTGTCTATGCCGAGGCTACCACCGTCAAGGTCGCCGTTCTGGCCGGTGAGGCTGTCGGCCCTGCTTACACCGTCTTTGCTGCCTGCGCTGACTGGCGCGTCGCCGTGCAGGGCTGCACTGTGGCTCCGCTGGCCCCTGAGGCCGCCGTCACCGTTCTGTACAAGGACGAAATTTTTGCTTCCGATAACATCGTCAACGCCACCAAGGCCAAGGCCGCCGCTTACGCCAAGGACGTTTGCAGCGCTGACGCCGCTGTTGCCAACGGTGCCGCTGACGCCGTTGCCGATGCTGCCACCGCCCGCGGCGCTGTTGTCCAGGCCCTGGATATGCTGGCCAGCAAGCGCGCTGTGCGCCTGGCTAAGAAGCACGGCAATATCACGCTGTAATCATCAACCTTGAAATAGGGAGGAACTTTCTATGAAAAACCTGATCGTTACCGTAAACGGCGTTGCTTATAATGTCACCGTTGAGGAAGGCACTGGCGCCCCCGTTGCCGCTGCCGCTCCTGTTGCTGCCCCCGCAGCCGCACCGGCTCCCGCCGCTGCACCGGCACCTGCTGGCGCTGCCGGTGCTGTCTCTGTCACCGCTCCCATGCCCGGCAACATCCTGGATGTCAAGGTCAAGGCCGGCGACTCCGTCAAGGCTGGCGACACCCTGCTGATCCTCGAGGCCATGAAGATGGAGAACGAGATCAGCGCCCCGCAGGACGGCACCATTGCCAGCGTCAATGTGCGCAAGGGCGACGTTGTCAACTCCGGCGACCTGCTCATCACCATGAACTAATAGAAAGGCCGGGTGAATCACATTGGCTAAGAAACCCATTAAGATTACTGAGGTCGTCCTGCGTGATGCCCACCAGTCTCTGCTGGCCACCCGCATGACCATGGACGAAATGCGCCCCATCCTGCCCGAAATGGACAAAATCCCGTACTTCTCTGTGGAGTGCTGGGGCGGCGCTACGTTTGACTCCTGCATCCGTTTCCTGGATGAGGATCCTTGGGAGCGCCTGCGCATCCTGCGCAAGGAGCTGCCCCACCAGAAGCTGCAGATGCTGTTCCGCGGCCAGAATATGCTGGGCTACCGTCCCTACGCCGATGACGCCGTCGAGTACTTCGTCCAGAAGTCTGTCGCCAACGGCATTGACGTCATTCGTATTTTCGACGCTCTGAACGACCCGCGCAACCTGCAGACCGCCATCAAGGCCGCCAACAAGGAAGGCGCTCACGTTCAGGCCTGCATCAGCTACACCTTGAGCCCGGTACATAACAACGAGTACTTCGCCAACTACGCCAAGACTCTGGAAGAGATGGGTGCCGACTCTATCTGCATCAAGGATATGGCCGGTCTGCTGAAGCCCTACACCTGCTATGACTTGGTCAAGGAGCTGAAAGAGACCATCAAGATCCCCGTGGATATCCACAGCCATTACACCGCAGGTCTTGCTTCCATGTCCATTCTGAAGGGCATCGAGGCTGGCGCAGATATCGTTGATACCGCCATGAGTCCCCTCGCTCTGGGCACCTCTCATATGCCCACTGAGAGTCTGGTCGCCGCCCTGCAGGGCACCGACTACGACACCGGCCTTGACCTGAACCAGCTGAATGTCGTCCGCGCTTACTTCAACAAGCTGCGCGAGAAGTACATCGCCAACGGCCAGATCAACCAGAAGTCCTTGGGCGTCGATGCCAACACCCTGCTGTATCAGGTGCCGGGCGGCATGTTCTCCAACATGCTCAAGCAGCTGAAGGATGCCGGCAAGGAGGACAAGCTTCAGGAGGTTCTGGAGGAAATTCCCCGCGTCCGTGAGGATGCCGGTTATCCGCCGCTGGTCACCCCGACCAGCCAGATCGTTGGCACCCAGGCTGTCTTTAACGTTATCATGGGTGAGCGTTACAAGATGGTCACCAAGGAGTTCAAGGGTCTGGTCCACGGCGATTACGGCAAGACCCCTGCGCCCATCAAGAAGGAGTTCAGCGACTTCATCCTGAAGGGTGAGGAGCCCATCACCTGCCGCTTTGCCGACACCCTCGAGCCCGAGATGGAGAAACTGAAGGCTGAAGCCTCCAAGTACGCTATCCAGGAGGAGGACGTCTTGACCTACGCCATGTTCCCGCAGGTTGCGCCCAAGTTCTTCGAGAAGCGCAACGCCCGCCTGCAGGGTGTGGATGCTCTGCATGCCGACTACGAGAACAAGTCTCATCCCGTCTAATTGGCACTATGCCGTCTCCGCTTTGCTGCGGGGGCGGCTTTTTGTTTTGGATAAATTGTAAAAATCCACGTGAAATTTTGCAAAATACGACTGCCAGCCTTGCATCTAGCGCCCAAAAATAGTACAATAAACAATATATGTTGTTTTATGAGGTGTAAGGTTATGGTTTTGAGCATGACAGGGTATGGCCGCGCGGGTGCGCTGCTGCACGGCCGTGACATCAAAGTGGAACTTCGCAGTGTCAATGCACGATTTTTTGAGTATTCCTCGCGCCTGCCGCGCTCCTGCGCATTTTTGGAAGATAAGCTGAAAAAGCTCGTCGCCGCCAAGGTCAGCCGCGGCAAGGTGGAGCTGAGCCTTTCCATCCAGACCGTCACAGCGGCGGACACCGTCGTCACTGTCAACTGGCAGCTGGCCGAGGGCTACCGCGCCGCGCTCAACGCCATGGCGGAGCGGATGGACCTGAAAAACGACGTCTCGGTCGGGATGCTTTCCCGCTTCCCGGACGTGCTGACTCAGACCGCCGCTCCAACGAACGAGGATGAGCTGTGGGAGGATGTCAAATCCGTGGCCGAGCAGGCCGTGGACGCCTTCATTTCCATGCGCGCCATCGAGGGCGAGAAGATGAAGGCCGACGTTGCGGGCCGCCTGACCACCATTGAGACGCTGGTCGGCCAAATTGAGGAGAACAGCGCGGGCCGCGTGCAGGCGTACAGCGACAAGCTCTATGCCCGCCTGCAGGAGCTTCTGGGCGACCGTAGCATCGACGAGGGCCGTCTTGTGACCGAGGCTGCAATCTTTGCCGACAAGACCGCCATCGACGAGGAGACCGTCCGCCTGCACAGCCATGTGGCACAGTACCGCGAAATTTTGGAGCTGGACGAGCCGATTGGCCGCAAGCTGGACTTTTTGACGCAGGAATTGAACCGTGAGTCCAACACGATTGGCTCCAAGTGCCAGGATGTGTCCATCACGCGGCTGGTCGTGGAGCTGAAATCCGAGATTGAAAAGATTCGCGAGCAGATCCAGAACATCGAGTAACAGGGGAGGTACGCCATGAAGCTGCTGAACATCGGCTTTGGCAATATGGTCAACGCCGACCGCATCATCGGCATCGTCAGCCCGGACTCTGCGCCCATCAAGCGCCTGGTGCAGGACGCCCGTGAGAAGGGCGCCCTCATCGACGCCAGCTATGGGCGGCGCACTCAGGCTGTGCTCATCATGGACTCTGACCATGTCATACTATCGGGCATCCCGCTGGGAAGCATTACCGGGCGTGCCGCAGAAGAAACGGAAGAAAAGAGGAAATAACGATGAAAGGTGAAAAATATCTGTTTGTTGTCTCCGGCCCCTCCGGCACTGGCAAGGATACCGTCGTGGCCGCGCTGCTGAAAAAGCACCCGGAGATCCAGCACACCGTCTCCGCCACCACCCGCGCCCCGCGCGAGGGCGAGAAGGACGGCATCAACTACCACTTTATGTCGGTGGCGGATTTTGAGGATCACCTGGCCCATGACCAGATTGTCGAGCACACGAAATATTGCGAGAACTACTACGGCACCCTTCGCAGCGAGATCGAGGGCCGCATGAAGCTGGGCATCCCGGTCATTCTGGTTATCGAGGTCGAGGGCGCAGGCAACATCAAAAAAATGTACCCCGGGGCCACAACGATTTTTGTGCTGCCTCCGGATATGCAGGAGTTGGAACGCCGTCTGCGCTGCCGCGGCACCGAGGATGAAGAGACCATCCAGCGCCGCCTGAAACGTGCCGAGACCGAGATTGCGAACTCCGTCAACTATGATGAGCATGTTGTCAACGTCGAGGTCGACTCCTGCGCCGAGAGCCTCTACTCCATTATCCAGTTCAAGCTGCAGCACGGCAGCGACGAATGACGCTGACACTTGCCCAAGCCGCCGTAAACGACGCGAACATCCACTTTGACCGGCTGTATTCCTACACCATTCCTACACAGCTGGTCGGCAGGGTTTTCCCCGGCAGCATGGTGTTGGTGCCGTTTGGCCGGGGTGACAAAGCCCGGATGGCCGTTGTGCTGGCTGTGGAGGAAGTGGACGAGGCTGACGCCCCCAAGCGGCTGAAAACCCTGTACGACGCCGCGCCCGAGGACGCTCGCCTGACGCCGGATTTATTGGAGCTGGTGCGCTTTTTGAAAGAGCGCACCTTCTGCACCTGGTTCGAGGCCGTCAAAGCGGTAATCCCTTACGGTGCGCAGTACCGCCCTGCCGTCGTGGACGGTAAGCACGTCATGCAGAGCCGTCTGCGCCGCTCGACCGAGCGGTTGTACACGCTGGCGGGGGAGCTGCCCGAAAAGCCGAAGCCCGGCCCGCGCCAGCTGGCCGCCGTGGAAGCACTGAAAAGCGGCCCCCTGACTGCCCGACAGCTGGACGAGGTGGGCATCTCCAAGGCGACGCTGGATGGCCTTGTGAAAAAGGGCGTGCTGACCGCCGCCGAACAGGACAAATCCCTTGACCTGTTTGCGGCCATCCCCTTTGACCCGCAGCCGTTGGAGCTTTCCCCTGAACAGCAGCAGGTTTTTGACGATCTGCTGCCAAACTTAGAGGATTTCAAGCCCCACGCGGCACTTTTACACGGCGTGACCGGCAGCGGCAAGACTATCGTGTTTCTAAAGCTCATCCAGCGCACGCTGGAATTAGGCCGCCGCGCACTGGTACTGGTGCCGGAAATCAGCCTGACGCCGCAGATGATACGGCGGCTCAAGTCTACCTTCGGCAGCCGCCTGGCCGTGCAGCACTCGGCCCTCAACAACACCGAGCGGCTGCTGCAATGGCGGATGATCCAGCAGGGAAACGCCGATATCGTCGTAGGTACGCGCAGCGCTGTCTTTGCGCCGCTGCAAAACCTGGGGCTTATCATCATGGACGAGGAACAGGAGCACACCTACCAGAGTGAATCCGCCCCGCGCTATGACGCCCACGCCGTTGCCAAAAAGCGCGCCGTGATGGAGAACGCCTTGTTGCTGTTCGCCTCGGCCACGCCGCTGACCGAGACTTACCACGCCGCCGAGAGCGGCAAATTGCAGCTGGTGCAGCTGACCCACCGTTACGGCGGGCGGCCGCTGCCCAGCGTGAATTTCATCGATATGCGTGCCGAGCTGGCCGCGGGCAACCCCCGCGAGGTCAGCGTGCGGCTGGCGCGGGAGCTGCGGGAGAACATTGACAACGGCGAACAGAGTATTCTGCTGCTCAACCGGCGCGGCTACCGCACCATCGGTATGTGCGCCACCTGCGGTCATGTGCTGAAATGCCCGAATTGCAGCGTGCCGCTGGTCTACCACAAACCGCAGCAGGCGCTGATGTGCCACCACTGCGGCCACACCATGCAGCCCTTGCCCCAGACCTGCCCCGAGTGCGGCGGTAAGATCAATTACAGCGGCTTTGGCACCCAGCGGGTGGAGGAAGAGCTGGCCGAGCTTTTACCCGATGCCCGCATTTTGCGGATGGATCAGGACTCGACCGCCCGTAAGGACGCCCACGAGACGATGCTGGCCCAGTTTGCGCGGCAGGAGTACGACATCCTGCTTGGCACCCAAATGGTGGCCAAGGGCCTTGACTTTGAAAAGGTCACGCTGGTGGGTGTTTTGGGTATCGACTCACTGCTGTTCGGTCAGGGCTTCCGCGCGTATGAGAGCGTGTTCAGCCTGATTACTCAGGTCGTGGGGCGCGGCGGCCGAGCCGAACTGCCGGGCCGGGCGCTGATCCAGACCTGCGTACCGGACCACCCGGTTCTGCAGCTGGCCGCAGCCCAGGATTACGAGGGCTTCTACCGGGAGGAAATCACCTTCCGCAGGTTTGGTCTCTACCCTCCGTTCTGCTCGTTTGTGGTCGTCGGCTTTGTCGGCGACCAGGAGGGTGCGGTGTTCATCGCAGCGCAGCGGTTTGGCGCACTGTTGGCCCAGCACGCCGCGCAAAAGCCGAATATCCCGCTGCGGGTCTTAGGCCCTGCGCCAATGAACATTACGATGCTCAACAACAAATATCGCTACAAGCTCACGCTGAAATGCCGCAACGATGCAGCGTTCCGCGGGCTTTTGCATGAGACACTGGACGCCTACGACGCCGAAAAGCTGCCGCAGAAAGCGTCCGTGGTACTCGATTTCAATTCTGACGGTGATTTATAACATTTGGAGGTTATTTTTATGGCACTGCGTACCATCGTACAGGACGGCGACCCGATTCTGAAAAAAGTCTGCCGCCCGGTCACGAAGTTTGACGACCGCCTGGGCACTCTGCTCGACGACATGAAGGAAACCCTGCTGGCCGCCAACGGCCTGGGCCTGGCCGGCCCGCAGGTGGGCATGATGCGCCGCCTTTTCATCTGCCTGGACGACCGCGACCTGCCCGAGGAAGTCCCCGAGAATTACGAATACAAGTTCATCGAGTTCATCAACCCTGAAATCCTCGAATTGAGCGACGAGCAGGTCGAGCTGTATGAGGGCTGCTTGTCCTTCCCGGGGCATAACGGCGCAATCAAGCGCTCGAAGCATGTCAAGGTCAAGGCCCAGGACCGCCATGGCGAATGGTTTGAAATGGAGGCCGACGATATGCTGGCCCGCTGCATCCAGCACGAGAACAATCACCTGGACGGCATCACCATCATGGACCTGGCCGAGCATTTCTATGAGGACGATTACCCTGAGGAAAACGAGGACTAAGATTTATGCGCATCCTGTTCATGGGCACCCCTGACATTGCCGCCGAAAGTCTGGCCGCCCTGCTGGGGGCCGGGCACGAGGTCTGTGCCGTCTTTACCCGGCGCGACAAGCCGGTGGGCCGCAAGCAGATTTTAACGGCCCCGCCGGTCAAACAGCTGGCGATGGAGCGCGGCATTCCGGTGTATCAGCCCCGCACTCTGCGGGATGGTTCGTCCGACGATGTCATTAAAGAGCTGGCCCCCGACATCATCGTTGTTGTGGCCTACGGCTGCATCATTCCGCCGCAGCTGCTGCACGCGGCCAAGTACGGCTGTATCAACCTGCACGTCTCGCTGCTGCCGAAATACCGAGGCTCCGCGCCCATCCAATGGTCTGTCTTAAATGGCAATGCCGGGACCGGTGTGACCATCATGCAGCTCGATGAAGGACTGGACACCGGCGATATTCTGATGGTGGAACCGGTCGCCATTGACCCCGAGGAGACGAGCGGCGAACTGTTTGACCGTGTCAGCGCCGTGGGCGCGAAAACGCTGGTGACGGCGCTGGAAAAAATCAAGGCAGGGGAGCTGACCCCGCAGAAGCAGGATGACGCCCAGGCTACCATGGCCCCGCCGCTGACGAAGGACATGGCCCGTTTTGATTTCACGCAGGACGCCGCCCACATCCACAACTGGGTGCGCGGCATGAACCCCTGGCCGGTCGCCTGGTTTGAGCACGACGGCAAGCGCATCAAAGTTTTGGAATGCCGTCTGGCCGAGAATGCCCAGAACGCCACCCCCGGCACGGTGCTGGCCCTGAAGCCGCTGACGATTGCCGCTGCAAATGGTGCGGTCGCTCTACTGACGGTGACGCCCGAGGGCGGCAAGCCGATGGCGGGCACTGCCTGGGCCGCAGGCCGCCGCCTGAAAGCGGGGGACAGCCTGTGACGCCGCGCCGCCTGGCCGTCAAGGCCCTGATGCACCAGGAACAGGCCGGTTACGCCAACCTGGTGCTGGACGCTGAGCTGAAAAAGTGTGCGCCGCCCCTGGATGGCCGCGACGCCGCCTTTGCTGCGCGTATTTTCTATACAACACTGGAACGCCTACCGCTGCTGGATTACATCTTAAATCAATTCACGAAAAAGCCTGTCAACAAGCTGGACGCGCCGGTACGCGCTGTGCTGCGGGCGGGGCTGGCCCAGGCGCGGTACATGAATGTGCCGCTGCCCGCCGCCGTGAATGAATCGGTCAAGCTGACGAAGGCACTGGGTAAGGCCAGTGCTGCGGGCATGGTCAACGCCGTGCTGCGCCGCGCCGCTTCCGCCAAAGTTTGCGAGAGCGAATTTGCCGACCCGCTGGACCGACTGGCAACGTACTACTGCTTGTCCCGCCCGGTAGCGCAGCTGTTTTATGAGCAGTTCGGTGAGGAGGCTTTCCCGCTGGCCGCCGCCTTTTACGACAAGCCGAAAACGACCATCCGCGTGAACACCCTGCGCACCAACGACGCCGCGCTGACGGCGCTGCTGCAAAGCGAGGGCCATACCGTAAAGCCCGGCCCCTGGGCCGGGGCGCTGGTGATAGAGTTTGCCGGTTCGCCCGCCGCAAGCGCGGCCTTTAAAGAAGGGCTTTTCCACGTACAGGGCCTTGCCAGCCAGTTTGCCGCGCTGTGTGTGGATGCCAAACCCGGCCAGCAGGTGCTTGACCTCTGCGCTGCGCCGGGCGGCAAAAGCCTGACGCTGGCCGAGGCCATGCAGGACAAGGGCCAGCTGGTCAGCGGGGAGTTTGTCCCCACCCGCGTGCCGCTTTTGCAGAGATCCTTTGACCGCTGCGGCGTGACCTGTGCCGTGGCGGTGGAAAACGACGCCACCAGGCATAACCCCGGCTGGCCGAAATTCGACCGGGTGCTCTGCGATGTGCCATGCTCGGGCCTCGGCGTTATCGCCAAAAAGCCGGACATTCGGTACAAGGATTTGGACGGGATAGAGAATCTGCTCGCCACGCAGCAAAAAATCCTGCAAAATGGGACCGATTCACTTGCCGAAAACGGTCGTTTGGTGTATTCTACCTGTACAGTCAATTATAAGGAGAACCAGGCTCAGGTGGAAAAATTTCTCTCCGCCAACCCGGATTTCCATGTGGTGAAGCCGGAAACAGCCCTACCCGGGGCGGATATCGGCCCACTGGGCACGCTGTTCTTGCCCCACAAGACCGGGACGGACGGTTTTTTTGTCGCCATCCTGGAACGAAAGTGACACAAAATTCGTTATTATAAAAAGGAGGCGACCCTGCATGAGCGAAAGGATCTGCATTTCGGATATGACGCTGGACGCCCTGACAGCTTACATCGTGGGGCTGGGTCAGCCGAAATTCCGCGCCAAACAGATTTTTAAATGGCTGCATCAGAAGCTCGTGACCGAGTTTTCCCAGATGACCGACCAGCCCAAAACCTTGCTGGCCGCGCTGGAGGAGCAGTGTACGATTGCCGCACCCTCCATCCGCCGCCGCCAACAATCCAAGGATGGCACGGTCAAGTACCTTTTGCAGCTGGCCGACGGAAACTGCATCGAAACTGTTCTGATGCGTTACAAATACGGCAATACTGTCTGTGTGTCCACCCAGGTCGGGTGTGCCATGGGCTGCCGGTTCTGCGCCTCTACCCAGGCGGGCCGCGTGCGCGACCTGACGGCGGGGGAGATTGCCTCGGAAATTTACACCGCGCAAAAAGATTCTGGGGAGCGTGTCTCTCACATCGTTTTAATGGGCATCGGGGAGCCACTGCACAATTTCAACAATGTGATGGACTTTTTGGAGATTATCTCCTGCCCGGAAGGTGTCAACATCGGCATGCGCAACATCAGCCTGTCCACCTGCGGCCTGGTGCCGAAAATCGACGAGCTGGCAAAGCGGCATCTGCAATTAACGCTGTCCGTTTCGCTGCACGCGCCGGATAACAAGACCCGCTCCGGCATGATGCCGGTCAACGATGCGTTCCCGCTGGAGCAGCTCATTCCCGCCTGCCGCCGCCACTTACCCCGGCGCAGTCTTCCAGGTCCGGAGGCTGGACGGAAAAACCGTCGTATACACGACGCGCTGAGCAAGATTCTCAGCGCATCCGACAAAATAACATCGACCGCAGCCCAGCGGCAAGAAAGGAAGAACATTTTATGACTAGCATCGAAATCAAGAACACCCGTTTGAACGTCTCCGTTTCCGCCGAGGCTGAAACCGTCAAGCGTTCTGCCGCCGACCTTCTGACCCATCTGGACAGCTTTCTTTCGCTCGCCGAGGATGGCGCTTTCGAGGGCGACCCCATTTCCGAGGCGGTTTACGCCTGCCGCAACGCGGTTTCCTCCGCGCTTGAGACTTTCGACGTTCGCGCCAGCGAAACCGCCGAAACGCTCAAAGGGTATGAGGACAAGCAGCGCGCCGAGGTCAACCCCATGTGCAAGACCTGTAAGGCGTTCGGCTCGACCTGCAACGGCACAACCTGCATGACCTACACCGGCTGCGTCTATAAGCGCTGAGGTTTTCAGACTGCCGGATCGCCGACAGTCTATAAAGCCCCAGCAGCAAAGCGCAAAAAAAGAAAGGAGCTTTTCTCCATGCGAAATCTTGACCCTGTTTTAATCGAGCGCGCGAATCAGGTTTCATTTTCCGGCGGCGGTGGAAATCTGGTCAACCGCGAATATCTTAACGCGGTATCTCGCTTTTCCTCCCGTTTTCCCGAGACTGACGACCTCGAAGAGAATCAACGCCTTTTCCTTCGCACCCGCCTCGAAGGATGGCAGGAACTCGTTTATACGGCTTATTCTGACAGGCTCAGGAGACGAGCTGAATTTGTGTCTTGGATGGTGGCCGGAAGGTCAAACTATAATTTCAAAAAAGCGCAAAAACAGCTTGACGCCGAGCGGCGCGCGGAAGAATCGTTTGCCGCGAAGATGACCGCTTATCTCGATCATACCGCCAATCAACTGGCGCGGCTTGTTTCCCCCGCGCGGCAGATCGAAGCCTACGCCAATGGCTGTGATGATCCCATCGCTTCCGGCGACCCGCTGGCGCTCGAAAAGCTGCAAGCCCGCCTTGATTATCTGACCGCCGCGCAGGAGCGCATGAAGCGCGTGAACGCATGGTATCGCGGCCACGGAACCGCGCTGGGCTGTCCCGATCTTTCCGCTTCTGCCGCGCTGAAGATAGACGACGTTCTTGCAGAGGAAGTAGCGCGGGGCTGTAAATCCCCCGTCCCCTTTGAGCCTTGGGCGCTGCGCAACAATGCCGCAAATATCACCCGTCTTCGGGATCGTATGAACAGCCTGTCGAATTTGAAGGCCGCGCGCGAAAATCAAAAAAATTCCGCGTCCGAATTTGAAAACCCGTGCGGCCTGGAAGTGGTCGAAAACGTGGAAACCATGCGCCTCCAGCTCCTCTTTGAGGCTGTGCCGTCCGCAGAGGTTCGCGCCCTGCTCAAGCAAAACGGTTTCCGCTATGCTCCTTCCTGCCACGCATGGCAGCGCCAGTTGACCGATAACGCCCGCCGCGCGCTATCATCCCTGCTCCCCCAGCTTGATTCTATGCTCAAGGAGGAATAACCATGTCTGCCTGCTTCTGGTTCGTCTTTTCGCTGCTCTGCGTTGTGGCCGCCTATCGTCTGTTGCGTTGGTCTGCCACGTTCCCCCTGCCGCGCCCCGAAGAAGAGAAAACGCCCGAGCTTCCCCCGCCCGCCGAGGCCGCGCCCATCCACCGCCGCCGCCCGCCGCAGGGTTCATCCTTGACGCACGCCGCCTGATGCGCTATGATACAGATAGAACGAGTTTGTCATAGTACAATGGAGTGTTAAACTCATTGGACAAAAAACGCTTCTATTATATAGGGGTGCTTTGATGGTCGTTTCTTTTCACGAGTTTACAACAGTGATATTATGTCAATCTCCCGCCCCTTTTTTGCCGCGAAACATTCCCGCACGTGGACGCTGTGATCCGCAAGGGTTACGCCGCCGAAAAAAACAGGGCTGAAACGGACGGCAGCCACGCCCCTAAAGCCCCGCATGTCCGCCGCGCACACTGGCACCACTACTGGACGGGCGCGCGCGAATCTGCCGAACGCTGTCTGGTGCTCAAATGGATACCGCCTGTCTTTGTCGGCGGTGCCTCCGCAGATATCGTCACCATTCACCCGGTCAAAGGCGGCCAGCCGTAATCCCGATTAACACATTTCGCTTAAAATTGTAATTTGCGCGACACTTCCGCATGTTGCGCAAATTACAATTTTTTTATGTTTTTGTCACCTTTTCTTTGTATTATGGCCTTTTTTGCCGCCTTACTCCCCCAGCAGCTTAAAGTGTCGCAAGCTCTCGTCTACTTCGTCGTCGATCATGCCAATATACACCAGCGTATCGCGCGTGGAAGAGTGTCCAAGAATCCGTTGGAGCTTCACGAGATCGTGATATTGCTTGTAAAAGTGATAGCCAAATGTCTTTCTGGTCGTGTGGCAGCCGATTCTTTCCTTCACGCCCGCCGCGCGGCAGACCGCATTCAAAATTTGATATGCTCTCTGCCTCGAAATCGCGCGCGGCCCCATCGTCTTTCCGTCCTTCTGCCGCGAGAGAAAAAGCCACTCGCCCGCGCCGCGCCCCGCCGTCAGCCGGTTAATGGTTGCGCGCACACTTCCGTTCATCGCAATTCTCGCCTCTTTGCCGGTCTTCTGGGCCGTCACGCGCACAAAATCCTGACCGCGAACATCCTTGACCTTGAGCCGCACAAGGTCGCTGATGCGAAAACTTGTGTTAAATCCTACGACCAGCAGCAGTTCCCAACTCAGTTTGTCCTCTTCCTTGCGTTGTGCATCGTGTGCCCGCGCAATTTCGAAGCATCGCGTCAAAACCGCTTTGTCGCGAATCGGCTGTACAACCTTCATTCGGTTTACCCTCTTTCTATTTATGTCAAACTCGTGTCCAAAGAGAAAAGCCCTCCCAATCGCGGGAGGGCTTTTGTGTTAATCCTGCTCTTTGTCTTCTGTCAGCGCTTCGATCAGCGAGATTTTGTCCTCGCGCGTCATGTCTCCGTAGTTTGCCTTGGGCAGATGCGCGTGAATTGCCGTGTTCAGCTCATCGTCCGTGCAATCCGTAACCTGTTTCCACCCAAAGCCGCCGTCCTCTTCTTCCACGCAGACATAGGTTTTTCCGTCGCCCTGACATTCCGGTGTCTCATATCCACGCGCCAGACTGCCCACCTCGGCGTTGATCGTCTCTGTTTTTTTCTCTTCGGTCAGCATCGTCTTGATTTCCTCCGGTGTGCCTTTCAAAGTCGCCGTGCCGGAAAGCATCATCGCATGACCCATCGCGTCGCACTCTGCCTCAATGGCTACGGCAAGCGCTGTCTTTCTGTCCTCCGTCACGTCAATTCCCGCAAGATTAAGCAGATCCTCGGCGATTTTCTTTGCAGTTTTGTTTCGCTCGGCTTTGTCAATTTCGCCTGTTTTATACATCTGTTCTGCTGCATGTGCGGCTCTTGTGCCCGCGTCAAGGATAAACGCTGCAACGGAGATCGCGCCGTTTCCGGTCGCCTTAGCTAACGCCTCTGCGCTCTGCCTCATGCCCTCAAGCATTGTCGTCCCGACTTCGAGCGCTTCACTGGACAGTTTGCCGTTTTTCAAGGCATAGTAGGCCGCGCCGAACAAGGCGCAAAAGCCGATCAGGATGATGATGATGTAAATCATCGGGGGGATTGCATTCAGCACTTCGTTCATCATGGTTTTCCTCGCTTTCGTTTTTCAGGTTTTTATTTCGCATCGCCGTCTGTCTGACAGCGGGGATGCCTGCTTAAAAACATTCCGCAACCGTGTTTGTTCTTCGTTTCCAGTTCGCACGGCATTTTTCTAGGCATGCATTGGCCGATTTCGTCTTTTTTTCTCTGATGGTCGTTCAGAAATGGGCTGCTCATACCCTCACATCGCCAGAAGACGCATTCTTCCGGCTGTTTCATTTTGTCGGGCATTGCTCAAGCCTTTCGATGTAGCTTTGGCTTAGGTGATTGTGCCCACGCGCGCGATATTGTTTGCACATACTCGTCAGGCTCATTTTCACATCCATCGGACAGGGGTTGCCGCGATCCACATAGTATACATAGGCTTGATTCAGCCTATCACATTGGAGCGTCGCGATGGATTTATCGAGGGTTTCCACGTTTTTTTCGATTCTCTCCGTGGCCTTGTTCAGGGTTTCAAACGCCTTTTCCATCGCGTCCGTCCTGCGCGTGATGTTTTCAAGCATCTTCCACTGTTCGTCCAGCCGACGGATCAGTTCTCGCATGGTGGCCTCCTTGCGCTCCCGTCTGGCATTGAGCCGCTTTTTGATGGCCTCCGGTACGATAACGATCAGCTTTGCCGCGCCCCAAATGGCGGTTAATGCGCCAGCCATGCCGCCGAGGGCAACAAGCGACGTTTTCATGCGTTCTGTGTCCATGTTAGTCGTCCCCTTTCAGGTAGGCCAGGACCGCTTCTGCCGCCTCCTGCATTCTGTTGATTTTTTCCGTCCATTCGGCAAAGGCGGCAGATTCAAAGCGGAGCGCATCGGTCGCATCTGCCAGCGCCAGCAGTGCTTCTTGGGAAACAGGGATCATCTTCTTCCCGGTTTCCTCTTCACCTTCGCTGTCCTCTTCCGTGTCGTTTTCTTCGACGAGGGAAAGAAAATCTGCGGATGCATAGCCGACCAGCTCCCCAAATCGAATCCTCGGCCACCCGGAATACGATTCGCTCAAAATTTCCACCGTCGCGCCACGCGGGACGACGCCGATTTTCAACCCCGTTTTCGGCGCGTTGCGCACGTTCAGCGGATCATTTTCGGTTGTGACGACCGCCTTGTAAAGCGCCACGGCATTCCCTTCCTCTTCGGCATAGGCGACTTTTTTGATCGGTAAGCAGTAATTCCAGCCCTTGACATCGCTGGCCACGAATCCATCCCCTTCACTTTTGGCGTTATAAACAAGGCCGTCGTCGCCCATCAGGCCGATGTGATAGTGATTTCCGAGTCCATCCGTCCCGTACTTTTTTCTCAGTTTGTCGGCATCATCTCCCGTAAAGTCAGCGCGCCACTTTGTCACCATGTAGCCGGGTTTTGCTTGCTTCACGGGTGCAATTTCGCCGCCCCATTCGCGCACGAGCGCGTTGCTTCCGTGGGGCAGGGTCAGCCCGCCCAGTTCCTTAAAGGCATACACAAAAGCCCCAGAACAATCGACCGCTCCTTCTTTTGCCTTTCCCCATTCGTAGCGCCAGTGCTCTCGTGCCATGCGCTTAAACAGCGCAATCAGATCGTTTGCCTGAATGATGGTCATGTCAATCCCTCCACATAGCAGATGCGCACACCGACTTCCTCCGGGGCGTCGCCTCTCGTATATGTTCCGCAGAGCACACGTGCGCCGGGCGATTTGTCCTTGTAGCATGCGCCAACCGCCGCAATTCTCTCCCCGCTTGTGTTGATGCTCAATACGCCCCTCATCCCCGGCTTGATACCGTAGACTTCGAGTAGATTCAGCGCTGTTTGCTGTACGCTCTCATCGACCGATACGCTTTCAAGGCTGGCGGTGTACGACACGTCTTCTTTTACCGTCGTCGTGTTCAACGCGATCTGTCCCGCCTTCCCCTGCCATTTCAGCGTATCTGCCGTGCCCGGCGCAACGAGATTGCCGCTCTTGTCGATGGCTCGCCACAGGGTCGATCCGGCACCAAGTTCGTCTTTCTCGCATCCTGCCGCGTTATTATTCGGGATGATTTGGATTTCCCCGTTCACTGTTCTGTACCCACAAAGCCACTCGCGGACGTTTCCCGCCGCGTCCCAAACGCCCGTCCATCGTCCATTGTGCGCGTAAGCCCATGCACCGCTCCCCGTCGAAATCGGCGCATCCGCGTTGACATACCCGCCGCCCTCATCCTCGGCGCTTCTGCACAAAAGCGCCCACTCGGCAAGGGTCAAAAGGTGATAGCCCAGTCCTTTTTCGAGGACAAGCGCTGCTGCCGCTTCGAATGTCAATCCCGTTCTGGGCGATTCCAGCGGCAGGGCATATAGACCGCCAAGCCGTGCGCAGGCTTCATACTTGCCCATCAGCAGCCTGTCCAGCTTTTGTCCGTTCACCGTCAAGTCAGATGCGTTCAATACCGCGAAAAAATCCGGCATTCCGCGCGCGTCACGCAGAATTTCGCCGCCCGAAATTCTGGCTGCCGCGCGAAGCGCTGCATAGTTTCCATCGCTCCTCGAACCCATTTTCTTCACCTCTTTCCGTTTTACGGCATATAAAAACCGACCGATTGAAAAATCGGCCGGCCTTTTGTTGATGACTTTTTGAATCAAGTCACACATATAACATGTGCTTGCTTTCATTACGTGCCATTCTTCGGCGCACTGTCAAAGCTGTTCCAAAGCTCGTTCGTCCCCGCCGTCGTGTAGCGCTTGTCGCCGCCCGGCGCTGTGCGGATGACCTTCTTGATGAGGTTGATACAGTCCAGCTCGTTGTACGCCGTCCCGATCAGCCCCCGCGCCGCGCGGATGGCTTCTTCCGCCTGAATCATTGTGACCGCCTCCCTTCTCGGTCAAGTCAAACTTTTTTGTGCCGAAATGTTTAACTTGGCTCTCAAAAGCGCACAAAAAGCGACACATTTGAGAATCAAGTTAGTTGACAATAGCGCCCTTAGATAAAATAAGCAGATGGTACAAACGGCTAATGCCACATGCCTCCCATCAGGAACCGATGTAGCGCGGCGAGGTCTCCTTTAACTGATTAACTCCCAACCGTCAGGGTATGCGGTCACATCATGCACGGTGTTGTCCAGCAGACAGCGATACACCATGCCGTCCTCTGTCTTGTACACTTCGCCAGCCATGTACATGCCGCTTGTGCCGTAGGGATCAACCCACGGCTTCGCCTTAGCGGGGTTGGTCGTATGCGCAAGACCCCAAAGCGCACGGAGCGTTGATGGTCTTCCTGCGTAGTTCGCCGCATTGTACGGCTGGATAAGAAGCCATACCTGTCCTTCGTCCGTTACAGGAGCGCCGACAGGATAGGTGCTGTAATCCTTGGTCGGGTCAAATGCCGGGGCGCTATGTTCCCGGTCGATGATCTGTGTACCAGTCAGGCTGTGCGCCTCCTCACGCAGCTTGAGCGCATCGGAGCGTCCAAGACCCCTGAAAATGTCAGTCATGCTCATGCCTCATTCACTCCTTCCGCATAAGCCACTTCGCAGCTTGCAAGATTATCTTCCAGCGCCTTGATGCGCTCTTCCTGCGTTGGCTTCGGTTCTCCCGGTGCTGGCTCAACGTACACACTGCCGTCGTCGGAGAGCTGCACCGCGTTGTCAAGGGTGCGGTAAACGGTCGTGTAATCGCTAAAATCGCCGAGCTGGGTCACGCCGTCCATGCGCCACGTCGTAAAGCCTGTTGTTGGAGCGTCGGCGATACCGCCAAGCT